>ENA-OPCQ01000145-OPCQ01000145.1-human-gut-metagenome-genome-assembly--contig:-NODE-145-length-12389-cov-1.640668_pt1 | contig 12389 bp, 7 predicted proteins | sample MGYA00241569_ERZ501489 | MGnify/ENA primary metagenome ERZ501489 (study PRJEB25962, sample SAMEA2042576) | human gut metagenome | biome: human gut; feature: human-associated habitat; material: faeces... | reverse complement strand
CCGCCTGCCCCGCCGGAAGGAAGCAGTCTGCAGCAGAAGATGATTGCAAGCACACTGGGACTCATAGGCATTCCTGTCTCCGCTTCCATCATCATTACGACACTGCTCCTCCTCTATGCTTCTCACGGGGACGCCGTCATCAACAAGTATGTTTACATGGGATTCATCCTCCTGATCCTTGCGATCATCGCTTTCAGCGCAAGGATGGATTACCTCTTCTATGAAAGAACGAAGTCGCGCATCATCATCCCGCTCCAGCAGCTGTCCCTGGCAGCCCATGCCATACAGTACGGGAACTTCAATGTCGTGGTTGACCACCACAGCGATGATGAGCTTGGCGAGGTCTGCAACACATTCCGCACGATGCAGTCATACCTGAAGAACAGCATCGCAGAACGCGCCCACCTCCTCACAAGCCGCAAGATCCTCTTCTCAGGCATTACACATGACCTTAGGACCCCGCTCACGACAATCATGGGATACACGGAAGCCCTGCAGCTGGGACTTGGCAAAACGCCGGAAAAGAGGAAGCAGTACCTTGCCTCGATTGCCTCGTGCGCAGATGACTTGTCAAAACTGATCGATGAATTGTCTCTTTATAATAAACTTTCGACAAGCCGCATCATCTGCCATCCGGTACCGACGAACTTCAGCCGCGCTATCCACTCCTTCATCAATGAAGACCTGGAATACTTGAAATCCAGGAATGTGAACGTCTCTTACAACACCGATGATTCCATCATCGCCATGCTTGATGAGAAAGAATTCCAGAGAGTGGTTTTCAATTTACTGGCAAATACGATAAAATATAGAGACAAAGATACCTCAGAAGTCCTGATCCAGATTTACCGCAAGGGAAAATATGCAGAATTCACGTATCAGGATGACGGCCCCGGAGTTCCTCCGGAAAAGACCGCCCACATATTCGAAGCCTTTTACAGGACGTATGAGGCAAGAAGCAAAACAAGCAACGGCAGCGGCCTTGGTCTTGCGATTGTAGCGGAGATCGTCACGGCGCATAAGGGACGTTACCGCGCTGTCAATGAAAATGGATTGAAAATGATATTTGATATCCCGCTGAAAGAAGGGAGCAACACAAAATAATGAGAAAAGTACTTGTAGTGGAAGATGAACCGAAGATTGCCAACATGGAAAGAGATTTCCTGGAAGGCGCCGGCTTTGAACCATATGTCACAGACAATGGCGAGGAAGCCCTCAAGATCATGGATGAAGTGAAAATCGATGCTATCATCCTTGACGTCATGCTTCCGGGAGAGGATGGATTCTCTCTTTGCCGCAAAATGCGTGAAAAGACTGATGCGCCGATTATCTTCGCAACAGCACGCACAGAAGATGCGGACATCGTCAGAGGTCTGGGCCTCGGCGCTGATGACTACATCGTGAAGCCGTTCAAGGGCACTGTCCTCATGGCTCACCTGAGAGCTCAGCTCGCTACCCACAACCGTCTCCTCAGCAGAGACCTTGCAAGACCGCAGGTGGAAAAAGGCATTACCGTAGGCGATGTCACCATCTGTCCGAAAGCCCGCCAGGTACTCCTGAACGGCAAGGACGTCACACTGACAGGCAAGGAATTCGACCTCCTCTACTTCCTCGTCCAGCATCCGAATGAAGTATTCTCCAAGGAACAGCTCTTCGAGAAAATCTGGAGCTTCGATCCGATCGGCGATCCTGCAACGGTCACCGTACATATCAACAGACTGAGAGACAAGCTGAAAAACGCTGCCGGACATCCTTATGAAGGAATCGAAACCGTCTGGGGCGCAGGCTACCGCTTCCATCAGGACTGATTCCGGGGGGTGGAATTTTGCGAATTTTAGTAACCGGCGGTGCCGGATTTATAGGTTCTCATCTGGTCGACAAGCTTCTGTCGCTCGGCCATGAAGTAACCGTCATTGATAACCTCTCCGCAGGGACGGGAGAATTCCTCCCGCCTCAGGCGGAATTTATTCAAGCGGATATCAGAGATAGAAAGACCCTTCAAGACCTTTTTGAAAAAAGGAAATTTGACGTCGTTTATCACGAAGCAGCACAGACCATGGTTCCTGTATCCATCAAGGATCCAAGCTATGATGCGGACGAAAACATCATGGGACTTCTTTCCGTCCTTGAGTGCGCAAGAGCGACTGGCGTGAGAAAGATTATTTTCTCCTCCTCTGCCGCTGTTTACGGGGACAACCCCGCCCTTCCCCTCAAGGAAAATGAAGTGCCTGTCCCGGAATCCTTCTACGGCCTGACCAAGTGGATGACCGAGAAGTACCTGGAACTTTACAAGAAACTGTACGGCCTTGATTACACGATCCTTCGCTACAGCAACGTGTACGGTCCCCGTCAGGGAGCTAACGGAGAAGGCGGCGTCATCTACATTTTCGCAAAAGCCCTTGCCTGCGGAAAGCCCATCACCATCTTCGGCGACGGTTCACAGACAAGAGACTTCATTTCCGTCCATGACATCGTTGCAGCCAATGTCGCTGCCCTTGAAAAAGGAAGCGGGGAAATCTGCAATGTCAGCACGGAAACGGAAATCAGCCTGAACGAGCTCGCCCATGAAATAGTCACACTGGCCGGATATGATGATTCCTTCATTCATTACACAGAAGAACGTACAGGAGATATCCATCGTTCCTGCCTGTCCAATGAAAAGCTGAAATCTCTCTTCGGCTGGAAACCATCGTACAACTTAAACGACGGATTGAAGGATACCCTTTCCTTCTTTACCCAGCGGGAAAAGAATACCAAATAATCCAATAAAAAGAGACTGTCAATCGAACCATCGATTCCAGTCTCTTTTTGTTGGATTTATTTCAGAAGTTTTTCAATCATGTGCGCTACGCCGTCTTCTTCATTCGATGCGCAGACAGCTTTCGCTGCATCAAGGGCAATCTTGTCCGCATTGGCTACTGCATAAGACTCTCCTGCCATCCTGAGAAGCGGGACATCATTTTCCGTATTTCCAAATGCCATGATCTCGGAAGAGGAAATCCCTGCCTGATCCGCCAGGTACTTCACAGCCGTTGCTTTATTAATGCCGCTCTTGTGCATATCGACGAAGTCATCTCCGGGGAATACGACATCTACTGCATCCCCGAACTTGTTTTCAATAGCTTTCCTGATTTCCAGCCTGACAGCGGGATCCGGATCAGAGAAAACGATCCTTGTCACCTTCTTTGGCGGATTGAAGAAAGCCGCCCGAGAAATTCTGGCTGCACGGTCCTGTACTTCCTGTACTTGATTTCCGTCCCGTCGGGGCCTTCCATGTAGATTTTATCATCCCAGAACGCAGTGACCTTGAGCCCCTCTTCCTTTGCCCATAAAAGAGCCTTTGAAGCAAACTTTGGATCCATGCCTTCCTGATAGATGGCTTCCCCCGTTTCCCCCATCATGATCCATGCGCCCGTATAGCATACGACCGGGACATTGCCCAGTTCGAGCACTTCCATTTTCTTCCTGGCCGAATTGCACATACGTCCCGTAGCAATGACGACCTTGAATCCTTCCTCCGATGCTTTCTTGATTACATCACGAGAGTATGAGGAAATGGTCATGTCGTCATGCAGGAGCGTACCGTCAAGATCAATCGCCATCATACGAATCGACATATCAAAACTCTCCTTCTTCAGGGAAATCCCTGTATGATACCCGGTAAACGGGTAATTATTTCAAAAGAACATTCTTATTCGACTATACCACATTTACAGATGAGAAAATACCCTTGGCGCCAAATGGAGCCGATTTCACCTTCCTCTTTGCTGAATGGTAGCAAAAAGCAGGATTATTCATTATAATAAATAATAATCAAGGGCATGCCTCATGCCAAATTCCAGAGCCTGCCGCGGCTCTTTTTTTCAACGGAGAATGTATGAAATATCGTCTTCTGCTCGTACTGGCGGCCTTGATCTGGGGCTCTGCCTTTGTGGCGCAGGTCGTCGGACACGATCGGTCCATTTACCTTCGGCGGCGTACGTTTCCTCTTGGGAAGCGCAAGCCTTCTGCCCATTATTTATATGAACCGGCATAAGGAAAATCCCAAGTCCACGAAGATTCCGCTCTGGGCGGCTTTCCTCATGACGGGACTTCCCCTTTTTGCCGCTGCCACGATCCAGCAGGTCGGCCTGCAGTTCACCACGGCATCAAAGGCCAGTTTCCTGACAGCCAATTACATACTCTTGGTCCCCTTCTTCGGGCTCTTTCTGGGACATCCGCTCCGCCTGACGCACCTTGTCGGAGCCGTCACTGCTATTACGGGCGTCTACCTCATGTCCATCAAATCAGATTTCACCATCAGTCCGGGCGACCTCATGATGCTTCTCTGCGCTATTTTCTTCTCCCTGCAGATTCTGGCGCTTGATTACCTGACGCAGAGATTCGATCCCGTTCTTCTTTCATCGGGACAGTTCTTCGTCACAGGCATCCTGAACCTTGTCCTTGCCTTTATGTATGAAACACCGACATGGACCGGAATCGAAGGCGCTATGGGCGCTCTCCTCTATACCGGCATCCTTTCAAGCGGCGTTGCTTACACGCTGCAGGCAGTCGGGCAGAAATACATGCCCCCGACTGAAGCCTCCATGATTTTAAGCCTTGAAATGGTCTTCGGCGGATTGAGCGGCGTCCTTTTCCTGGGCGACACATTCACCGAACGCCAGATGGCAGGCATTGCCGCCATGTGCATAGGCGTATTCGTCTCGCAGCTTCCAAGCCGGGCCATTCTCCGGCTCAGAGAAAAACCCATCTCATAAATCCCACGATGTATTCATCCCCTTACGGGAATTGATCAGGAAGGAGCAGTATTATGAAAGAAATCGTTATAGCGCAGCCATTGGGCATTACCAGGGAGCTTTTGGAATCCCTTGTATCCGGTCTTAAGAAAGAAGGCTGGAACCTGACCGCTTATGACAAAGTCCCCTCCGGACAGGAAGAGCTCGGGAAACGCATCGAAGGTGCTGACATCGCTGTCATTGCCAACTATCCTTTGAAGAAGGAAGCATTGGAAAAAGCCTCTTCCCTCAAGTACCTCTGCGTCGCTTTCACCGGTGTCGATCATGTCGATATCTCTTACTGCAAGGAAAGACATATTGCCGTATCCAACTGCGCAGGCTATTCCACTGAATCCGTTGCTGAACTTGCCTTCGGCATGGCGCTTTCTCTCTACCGCATGCTTCCTGAATGCGGGGAAGCCATAAGAAATGGAAAAACGAACGCCGGCCTTTGCGGCATCGAGCTCAAGGGAAGGAAATTCGGCATCATCGGAACAGGCGCTATCGGACAGCGCGTGGCCGGTCTTGCCCAGGCATTCGGATGCGAAGTCTATGGATACAGCCGCACACCGAAGACTTACCTTGTCAACTACACCGATCTTGATACCCTTCTTAAGACCTGCGACATCATTTCTATCCATGTCCCCCTGACCGATGAGACAAGAGGACTGATCAATAAGGAAAAGATTGCCCTCATGAAGAAGGATGCCATCCTGATCAATACCGCCAGAGGCCCTGTCGTCGACAGCAAAGCCCTTGCCGATGCATTGAAGGAAGGAAAAATTGCCGGCGCAGGCATCGACGTCTTTGAAGGCGAACCTCCGCTTCCTGCCGATCATCCGCTCCTCTCTGCTCCTCACACCATCCTTTCGCCGCACGTAGGCTTTGATACGAAAGAAGCTATGGAAAGAAGAGCCATCCTTGTATTCCACAATATTGAGAACTACCTGAAAGGCGACCAGAAAAACGTCATCTGCTGATGCAATATAAATGAAAGGCCCTGCATGCCGCCTGGCATGACAGGGTCTTTTTGTATGTACACTCCATGTATTTATTTCTGAATGAGTTTTTCCATATCTTCTGGAAGCGGCGCGCGGAAGGATTTCCCTGAAACGCCTTCAAAGCCTTCTTCAAAGGCAGGAAATGATAGCAGTCCTGCATGAAGCATCTGCCTTTTGATGCCAAGTTCCCTTGACGCTTCGATGCTCTCCTTTGTCCCGTACTTCTTATCCCCCAGGAGCGGATGACCTTTTCCTGCCATCTGCACGCGGATCTGATGGGAACGTCCTGTCAGGAGCTCGATTTCTACGCGCGTGAAGGTAATTCCCTCTTTGCGATACGTTTCTTCGGCTTCATAGAGGATTTCAATATGCTGCGCATCTTCTGATTTCTTCACGAGGCGTACCTGGTTATCCTCATGATCCTTCTTAAGATAGCCTTCCAGCTTTCCCTTCCCCTTCATTTCTCCGTAAACAAGGGCTGTGTAGATCTTTCTCACATCACGCTTCCGGATGATTTCATTCATGGCCTGCAGGGCATGGATATTCTTTCCTGCAATGACAAGGCCGCTCGTATTCCTGTCGAGGCGGTTGCAGACGGACGGCTTGAAAACAGGCGTCACTTCATCCTTCAGGTACGCAAGGATTTCATCATTCAATGATTTTTCCCCGGATGCATCCCCCTGCGTCAGAAGCCCTGCCGGCTTGTTGACAAGAAGCACATCATGATCTTCATAGACGATTCTTCCGGAGAGTTCATCCCCGTCAGCTTTCCTTTCCGGGACCTTTTCTTCTTTTCCCATGAACTTGTCTATCGTTTCATCGGAGAACCAGATTTTAATGCTGTCCCCTGCCTGGATTTTTTCCTTTCCTTCAAGCTTCCTGTCGTTCAGTGTAATATTTTTCTTTCGAAGACTCTTCCGCAGAAGACTGGCTGATGCACCGGGCATCAATTTCGTGATGTATTTCCATACACTCTGCCCTGCTTCCGATTCGCGGACCCTGAATTCTTTCATACTTTTCTCTCTTTCAATTTAAACGGGCCTTCCTGCCGCTCCTGCCATCCGGATGCATTTTACCTCTTTCCTGGCAAAGCGCAGAGAATCCCGGTTTATGCTTATTTCTTTATTGTACCATTATGCGCGGTTCCCATGGAATATTCCAATAGAAAAAGGACTGTGGCGAAATGATTGTACATTTTGTCATATCGCTGTCCCTCAGCTTACCTGAGGGCCTTTTTCGTTGAAGTTCTGATACTTCTGATATCCATGAAATTGCCGTTACTAATCAGAATCTGTTATAAGCGAGTAAGGGAAGATTATAAGATGCGCGTATGAAATGACGGGCTCATTCACAAATATTTCTATGATCTGCTGAAAGAAGATCGCAAAACGAGTGTCCGCCTTTAGGGAAAATAGGGAATTAGTATCTGATTTTAGGGAAAACAAGTGTATTTTTGCAGCTGAAAAGAGGAAACCTATCGCAGGAATGCATAGGAGTAAAGGAAGTTAGAACAAACCGATCGACTTATAATAAAAGTATAAACTTCTTATCTCTTATTAGTATTTCTTATAATTTCCCTTTTATTATATATTGAAGTCAAAGAACGGGAGATTTAAATACGCTGATAATTAACGGAGATCTTTCATCAAGGCAGATCCGAGGAGACTGGGGAGTTTCCAGGGAACGGCCGGAAGATCCTGCATCAGCATCCCGATCAAGCAGTGGTGCGGGGGACGGACGTGAATTTTCTTTCGGGGGAAAGGGAATCACCGTAACCACTGCGGCGATATACTCGCAAGCCGCCAGGGGGGCTCTTACGATTTTGAAACGTTTTCAAAGCACCTTTTTTCGCAGCGAACGCCAGGCAAGGAAGTCCGTCTTCTTCCCCGCGTTTGACTGCGATTTTTGTTTTTTACGGCAGAGCGCCAGCCCAGGCTGATCGGCTGCCGGCATGTACCGGGAACTTTCTAAGGAAATTTTTCATTCATCCCATACGGGAATCAGCATCGCATGAGGGGGCACATCTATCTCCAAACTCCAACCTTCCCCTCTCATTGGGCATTCCATATAGTTCGTCATGACCTTCCCAATTAAAGACCGGTCCGACCCCCTTCCCATACTAGTCGGATGGCCGCATGACGGACAGTCGAAAGGCAGAACCTGCTATTCAGGCCTATTCGAGTGAAAAGGACTTCTCTCGTCAAGGAAGTCCTTTTTGCGTGGGATGGGGAGCATGAAAAAACATGAAAAACCATGAAAGACCATACAACCGCAGCTTTGCGCGTGGAACCTTTTCATATTTTAAAAACCAATGAATACTGCACCCCGATTTTAGAAATTGCACCTTTAAAAACCATACAACCGGACTCTGTCCGAGTAACTGCAACTCATCCACCCGACATCAGAATTTGAGGTCGGGCACCTTCCCTTCCAGGGCAAGGTCAAGACCGGCCTACGGCCCTGAAAATCGGAACTCAGTACATCGCAGTTAATAATAGCGGTACACGACGATACAGAAGGTTTTGACCTCCACCATCGGGGGAGGATCCGGCCAATCTTTTAACTGTTGCCGGAGAAAGGGGTGCAGTATTCATTGGTTTTTATAAAAGGTTCCACAAGCGCAGCTTGGTTGTATGGTTTTTCCATTCATACGTTTTTCCCATTTGTGTGGTTTTCTTATTCATACGGTTTCCCCTGTCCTATGCTCCCCAATTGTCTACCTATTTTCTCCTCTCTCGTTCTCTTTATGGTAATATATTGACAGGAATCGAAACGTGGAGTAATGTATAAGTGATAATTGTTTTCAATAAGAATTCCCTTTTTATTGAAATGATTACCGACTAACTGAATAAGGAGAAATTTTATGTCTGATGTATTCTGGGGATTGTTTATCCCCTTCCTCGGGACGTCTCTGGGGGCTGCGTGTGTGTTCTTTATGCGCGGCGAGATGAACCGCTCTGTACAGCGCGGGCTGACGGGTTTTGCGGCCGGCGTGATGGTGGCGGCATCGGTCTGGAGTCTTCTGATCCCTGCGATCGAAGAGTCTGAGCCTCTCGGAAAGATGGCGTTCCTTCCGGCGACGATTGGTTTCGGCGTCGGCATCCTTTTCCTTCTGCTGCTGGATCACGTGCACTGTGTCATCCCAGGGCTGGCCATCGTGGTAAAAAGACTTTGTCTTTACCGATAAATTGTTGTACGTTCCTTCATCCATGTACCGGCTGACGTCGGAATAAACGGTGTCCTTCGAAGCTGCTCGGTTCAGTACCCTTTCGCAGTCGACGTAAGTGACGAAAGGCCTATGGTTGAGAATCCAGTATAAATTGACCGTCGACTTCACAGTCGACATTGGAAACAAAAAAGAGAAAATGACAAAAAGGAAAACGCAGCCGATTACGCCAGTCAGGATCTTCTTCATAACAATTCCTCCTTTTCGCCTAGAATACCTATATGTAGTTTACCATATTCCTTATTCATCACCGAATCCCGCAGAACTCGCGATGCTCGGGATTCCTGAGCGGGGACTTTTGAGAATGATAATGGCGGCAAGCACCGTACCATAAAGGCTTCCCCACGGGGGAGCTGGCGACGGAGTCGACTGAGGAGGTGCAGTTCTGCGAGCGTCAGCGAGGTTCTTCGAGTGTTACCGCATTTTTCCTGTCATTTTCCGCAGTATACCCTCATTTCCTTAGGGTTATACAGCTTACCGCTTTTTTATGGAGGGTATGTTCAGTATCTAAAGATTTTATGGTACTGTTTTGGGACATTCTGGCGGGCGTGGGGGTTTTCTTTCGATGGTATCGAATGCCGTTAATGCCTATCTACATTTAAATAATTCGTTATAGAAATAGTTCATATCTATCGTACGGAGTTCTCTATAATTCTGACAGATAGATATTTTTTAATCATGGAATTATGATTAAGAATAGAAAAGTGTCTGTTAGCCCTGCTGATTGAGCATGAGCCGCCTTGGGAGGGCTGCTCGGGGGGAAGAGATCTGATGTCTCGGGAAGGCTTATGGATTCCTTGAAGGAAAGCACTTGTATCTTTTTTATGCATGCCAAGGGCTGCATTTCAGGGGGGAGGATGGCTGATTATGAAAAGGGAGTACAAAGTTTTGACGGCGCTGGTCGTATCCAGCCTGATGGGATTTTCTGCCATGACAGCAGAGGCTGCTGTGACGGTGACGGGACCAATTACGGAAACGGAAATTACCGGCAACAGTGATACAGGGACAGCCAGCGGGAATACGCTGAACGTGACGGATGCGTCGTCGGACTCAACTGGAATAAGGATTTATGGTGGTACCGTCAGTGGAGGTGAATCAGGCGATGCATCGAATAATACAGTCAATGTTACAAATACGCAGGTAAGCCAGGCTGAGATTTACGGCGGCCAGTCAAGACTGGGTGCGACAAATAATAATACCGTGATCTTTGACAGCAGCAGCACTGCCGCTGCTGTCTACGGGGCCTATGGCAATACGGCTTCAGGAAACCATGTGGAAAGCGCAGGAACCAGTAATTTTCTATACGGGGGCAGATCTTATACAAACAATTCTGGGAACTCTGTGCTTGTTACAGGAGGATCAGTACAGTATACGCTGTCCGGGAGTCAGGCGGATAATGGTTCGGCGGCAGATAATACTGTTGAAATTAGAGATGGTACATTTGGTGTAGTATACGGCGCACAGGGAAAGGGAGTAGAAAATAATAGCGTAACCATGAGCGGTGGTACAGTCAGTCAGATGATTTCCGGAGGCTATAATAATCAACCAGAAGGAAGTGCTGTAAACAATAAAGTTGTCATGACTGGCGGGGCTGTAACAAGTTCAGGAGATACAGAAAGTGTAGTGCCTGTTGTAAGTGGAGGCTGGGCCATCTATGGGACGGCTGACCAAAACAGTGTAGAAATAAGCAAAGCGGTTTCTATAGCCGGAAGCGTAGCCGGCGGTTGGTCTTATTTGGGCGATGTGACCAATAACGTTGTCAAAATTTCTTTAGGCAGTGTCGGAGGCATCGTTGCCGGAGGTTATACTATCGGCAAGGGAGCTGAAGGAAATACTGTCGAACTGAGCGGCACGGCAGATGTTTCAGGAAATATCTATGGCGGTTATGCATTACACCAGATGGATAATCCACTCACCGGTGAGGCAGCAGCTGGCGATGCTTCTCAAAATACTGTCAAAATTTCAGATGTCACTGTCAAGGGCGAAGTCTATGGCGGTTATACGGCTGAGGGAACCACAAGCAATGATGCCACAGGCAACGCCGTCACTATCGAAAGCGGCACTATAGAAAAGACGGTCTATGGCGGGTATACGGCTGATGGTACTGCTTCTAAAAATACTGTCACCATCAATGGAGGAACGGTTGGAGTTGCTGACTCTACGGAAAGTTCAGATACCGTCTTTGGCGGTTATTCAGCAAGCGGCGAGGCTGTTTCCAATATCCTCACAGTCAGCGGCGGTGACCTGATCGGTCATGTCACCAGCGGCTATGGCAAGACAGGAGCTAGTGACAATACACTCACAATGACAGGCGGCTCTTCGACTAAAACGGTTGCTGGTTACGCCGAGACAGGGGATGCGGTCAATAATACTCTTGTATTCAGCGGAGGTACGTCCGCTATCACGATGGCAGCGCAGAGTGGGGGCAGCGCCACGGGGAATACGATCACCATTACCGGCGGAAATCCGGGGACAGTCACTGGCGGTGCCGGGGGGACGGGCGCATCGGAAAATACGGTCATCATCTCCGGCGGTACAGTTTCTAGTCCGGAAGACTTCGTACCTATCGTGACAGGAGGTATGGCCAGTACAGGAGATGCTGATGGCAATACTGTCACCATCAGCGGCGGCGAAGTCACAGGCGGAATCGGTATTTATGGCGGTTTTACTACCGAAGGCGATGCGAATAGTAACACAATCAATGTATCCGGCGGCACGCTTGACACAGACATTTATGGTGGGCAAACCTACGATGGCGCAGCAGATAACAATACGATCAATATTCTGGCGGGAGATCTGAACCCGGAAATGAGCCTCTATGGCGGTTATGGTACGACCGAAAGCAAGAACAACACGTACAATATGTATACCAAAGGCCAGACGGTCGCAGACTTTGCTTATTTCCAAAACCTCAATTTCTACGTCCCTGAAGGAACGACGGCTGGGGAAACCATGCTGACGGTCACTGGAAATGCAGCGGTTGACGCAGATACAACCCTGGCGGCTGTACAAAACAGCACGACGACCGACGGTACGACGGATGTCTCCGGCGCCACGGTCTTTGGCGGTGTCCAGAGAAATACGAAGCTGAACCCGGGCGAGTACATCAACCTCTTCTACAATGCGAACGGCATCACGACCGATGACACGAGCTACGGCACGATCGACGGCCTCGATACCGTCACCTCGGCAGGCTTCATCAACTATAAAGCCATCGTCGAAAAGAAAGATGCGAATACGATCGTCATCACCATTCCGAAGGACGAAAAAGGAACTTCTGATACGGATACGAAGATCCTTCCGGAAGACAGGGAAAATGCAGCCAATACGATCAAGAACGCAGGCGACATCATCGCCGGCAGCGCCCTCCATGCTGCAGAAGGCGCA
>ENA-OPCQ01000138-OPCQ01000138.1-human-gut-metagenome-genome-assembly--contig:-NODE-138-length-12704-cov-1.911297_pt1 | contig 12704 bp, 5 predicted proteins | sample MGYA00241569_ERZ501489 | MGnify/ENA primary metagenome ERZ501489 (study PRJEB25962, sample SAMEA2042576) | human gut metagenome | biome: human gut; feature: human-associated habitat; material: faeces... | reverse complement strand
GCCTGCCCTGGCTCGTGGTGAACTGAGAGCCATCGGTGCTACTACCCTCAACGAGTATCAGAAGTACTTCGAGAAGGATAAGGCGCTGGAACGCCGTTTCCAGACCGTCATGGTCAATGAGCCTGACGAGGTAGACGCCATCAGTATCCTCCGTGGTATCAAGGAGCGCTACGAGAACCATCATAAGGTACGTATTCAGGATGATGCCTGCATCGCAGCCGTCAAGTTATCAGAGAGATACATCTCTGACAGATTTCTCCCTGATAAGGCTATCGACCTGATGGATGAGGCAGCAGCCAAACTGAGAATGGAGCGTGACTCTGTACCAGAAGAACTGGATGAGATTACCCGCCACTTGAAGCAGTTGGAGATTGAGCGTGAGGCCATCAAGCGCGAGAATGACCAGCCTAAGATTCAGCAGCTGGATAAGGAAATTGCAGAATTAAAGGATCAGGAGCATGACTTCCGTGCTAAATGGGAAGGCGAAAAAGCGCTCGTCAACAAGATTCAGCAGGATAAGCAGGAGATAGAAAACCTGAAGTTTGAGGCTGAACGCATGGAGCGCGAAGGCAATTACGAACGCGTAGCTGAAATCCGCTACTCTAAACTGAAGGCGCTCGAGGATGACATCAAGAAGATTCAGGAGCAGCTGAAGAGTACACAGGGTGGCGCAGCGATGGTCAGAGAGGAGGTTACTGCTGATGATATCGCTGAGGTTGTAAGCCGCTGGACCGGAATACCAGTAAGCCGTATGATGCAGAGCGAGCGTGAGAAACTGCTCCATCTGGAGGAAGAACTCCACAAGAGAGTCATCGGACAGGACGAGGCTATCACCGCTGTAAGTGATGCCGTTCGCCGCAGCCGTGCCGGTTTGCAGGATCCTAAGCGTCCTATCGCCAGCTTTATCTTCCTCGGTACTACCGGTGTAGGTAAGACGGAACTTGCCAAGGCGCTGGCTGAGTATCTGTTCAATGACGAGTCGATGATGACCCGAATTGATATGAGTGAATATCAGGAGAAGTTTAGCGTAACCCGTCTGATCGGTGCGCCTCCAGGGTATGTAGGCTACGATGAAGGTGGTCAGTTGACCGAGGCTGTACGCCGCAAACCATATAGTGTGGTTCTCTTCGATGAGATAGAGAAGGCGCATCCTGACGTATTCAATACCCTGTTGCAGGTATTGGACGATGGTCGGTTGACTGACAACAAGGGTCGTGTAGTCAACTTCAAGAACACCATCATCATCATGACTTCCAACGCAAGCCGTGAGATGTTGCGCAAGACCTTCCGTCCTGAGTTCCTGAACCGTATTGATGATATCATTACCTTCAAGCCGTTGACCCAGGAGCAGATTGCCGAGGTTGTAGAACTTCAGATGAAGCGAGTAAAGAAGATGTTGGAGCCTCAGGGCTTTGAACTTCGCTGGACTCCTGCAGCTATCCAGTATCTGGCAAAGGTAGGATACGACCCTGAGTTTGGTGCCCGTCCTGTAAAGCGCGCTATCCAGGATTATGTCTTGAACGACTTGAGTAAGAAGATTCTTGCAGAAGAGGTTAGCAGAGAGAAGCCAATTACCATCGATCATACAGATGCAGATGGATTGGTCTTCAAGAACCAATAATTCCAGCAGATAATCTATCCGCAGGATACAGGTTTTAATCATAAAGATAATGGGTGACAGATATCAAATCTGCCACCCATTTTTTATTTTACAGAACTTTAGCAAGTTATTTCTGTTTTATATCAAACTGATAAGATCCAGAGGCGAGCTCCAAATGATGGAGTTCCTTATCAGCACTTACGTATCTGACTCCCGATGCCTTTTTCAACGACTTACCATTCTCTGAAATGAAAGAGACAGCAGGGGCAGGCAAGTAGAGAGAGGCTGTCGTATTGGCAGGAACCGTAAACTCATAACGGATACCGGAATCAGTATATTGCCAACGGCTGCTGATTCTGCCATACATTGAATCGTAATAACCCTCAGCATGAGTAATGCCACGCGTAGGGTCAACCTCCGGCTTCAGGATGAAATGCTTGAAACCAGGCTATTTCACGACACGGCAGATACCGAGAGAGTAATTGTACATCCACGATGCTACAGCTCCAAAAGAATAGTGATTGAACGAATTCATACTGTTGTTCTCACCAAATCCATCCTTTACTGTATAAGAGTTCAAACGCTCCCAAATCGTCGTGGCTCCATTCTTTACAGGATAAAGCCAGGAAGGATAACCCTCGTACTGCAGCAAACGGTAAGCCTCCTCGGACATACCATTATCCGAAAGTGCCTTACTGATCCAAGCGGTACCGATAAAACCCGTCAGGAGCGAATAAGCAGGATAACCGGCCATCGGAGTCTTGATGGCTGCAGCGAGATGAGCCGCCATCTTCTTCTGTAAGTCACCATCTACCACATGGAATGCCAAAGGAAGAGCATAAGATGTCTGGGTATCAATCAACTGTCCCTTGCGCTCAGCATCATACCACGAACAGATGGTCTTACCTGTAGCCTCATCAACGAATGTTTTCCTGAAGAAAGCCCTGCGCTCGTTCGCCAACCGGGTCAGCCATGCCGCATCCTCAGTCTTGCCCAAAGCCTTTGCCATCTGAGAAAGAATATCCAGATCGAATATGAAATAACATTCCCATACGAGCGACTTATCATCTTTTTCATAAGACGGACTGAGCCAATCGCCCAAATCGCCCCACTGATGATGCTGTATGATAAGTCCTGTTTTCTTATCCACATACTCATCCAGCACAAACTGGATATAGCGTTTCATCGATGCGTAATGTTCAGCCAACATAGCCTTGTCGCCATATTGCTGGTAGAGCTCCCAAGGCAAGGTTACACCGGCACTTGCCCATAACAAGCCACCGAAGCCACAATTGGTTGGAGCTACATCTGGATACTGTCCCTTAGCACTCTGCAAATCACGGACAGAGATAAGATAGCGGCGCAAGAACTGGGAAGCATCGGTAATATATGTAGCAGAACGCCCGAATACGGAAATATCACCCATCCAACCCAGACGTTCATTACGCTGAGGACAATCGGTTGGAACAGACATGAAATTAGAACGCGTAGACCATACCGAATTGAGCCACAAGCGGTTGATATCAGAACGGGAGGTAGAATATTGCGAAGCCTGCTCATTCATCGAACTCACTACGATCGCCTTTATCTGGTCTGGCGCTACCGGAGCATCAACACCCGTAATCTCAAGATATCTGAATCCATGAAGGGTATATCTAGGCGAGAAAGTCTCTTCACCTCCCCTGGCTACATAAACATCCTGCGAAGTTGCCACACGCAGATTCTCGGTCATGATCATGCCTACATGATCCTGATAGGCTGGCAAATCAGGATATTTGATTTCGGCTGTACGGATCTTTACTTCCGTGCCAGGTTTCAAACCTGAGAAATGTACCAGCGGAACACCCGCCATATTCTGTCCGAGATCATAGACATAAACACCCTTACGCGGTTCTACACAATTGAGAGCCGTCAGGGTATCAACAGGCATGATTGCCTCTGCCATATCAGGAAGAAGCTGGAAATCCTCAGAAGTCTTGAAATCTGATTCCTTCACTTCTACAGCAGTCTGCCAATTTCTGTCATCGAAATGAGGCATCGCCCATCCTTTGCAGTCTTGTTCCTTGCGTGCATCATATACCTCACCCATAAAGAAACTGCCATATCTTACAGCGCCATCATCATAGCTTTTCCAGGTTGCAGGATCGGTAACGATGGTTTGCTGTGAACCATCCTCGTAGGTTATCTGCAACTTTGCCATTAACGACTGCCTGTCGCCATAGAAATTCCAATTTCCGGTTACATAGGTGGCACCACCACTCCACCATCCTTCGGAAAGGACGGCTCCGATAGCATGCTCACCCGACTGCTGAAGCAAAGAAGTTACATCGAAGGTCTGGTAAGTATGAGTATGGTTATACTCTGTAGTACCAGGGTTGAAATAAGCTTTACTTACTGCCTTACCATCTATATAGATGTCGTAGATTCCGCGGGCAGTAGCATAAAGACGGGCTTTTCTGACTTTTTTGCCGGAGGTAGCGAACTCTGTACGAAGCATAGGCGCAGTATTCTCCTTAAAGGCAAAGATGCCAAGCGCACCCTCTTTCTTTCCATCTACAGAGAGCTGATTGGCAGAGAGCTGGCTGGCAGAGAGCTGGCTGGCAGAGAGTTGCTGTAAAGGAGCAGCTACCACATTCTGAGGCGATTTAAAGTTTCTTACCTCAATATGACTGAAAGTAGCCTTCTGACCTTTAGCCACGTAATATCCCCAATCGACTAGCATCGGATAGGCAATATAGTTATTACCCTGTTCTCCGGTAGGATTCAGACTCAGACTTCCTACAGAATGCTGTTTGCCATCAGTATCGATTTCTACCTTTTCACCAACAATTTCCTTTCCATCCAGGAAGAGAGTAGCCGCACCGGTATCCATCGAAATATCTATCTGATGGGCAGCATACTGGTTCTGCCTGTTGATAACCGCAGCAGGAATATCGTAGGAAACCAAAGGTGCGGCATCCGTCTCGCCAACCTTGTAGCCCCGACGATAGAAATTGATACGGGCAGGCTTCGACTTTCTGAGAGGCGCAATATCAAGTTCTACGCGGATATAAGAAGAATCCTTCGCATTGGATACCCCTAAGAGATTCTTATTGCGATCCATCAGTCGGGGATCGTTGGCACCGAAGATGAAGGAAGCTGCTGTTGACTTCGATTTCTTATCGAGTTGCAGTTCGTAATGAAGTCGGAAGGTTGGGAAATAAGGGGCATAGAACATCACGGGAGCATTGCCTCTTCCTATCCATTTAGCACCTTCCCAAGCCAGATATGTTCCTTTTCCGGCTGTCGCGACAGGATGGTTATAGTCTGTACCCAGCACCAAGGCTGTTTCAAAAGCAGAAGAAGCCTGCAGCTCTTCGTTTTTCTGATTCCAGACTGTAAGATGCCACTGGTAGCGGGTAGAAGGGCGAAGCGATTCGCCAGCATACTGTATGCCTAGCGATTCGGTACTTTTCACCTTACCCGTATTCCAGACTTCCTTACCCGTTTCATCAATAACAGATATCCGGTAAGCACTCTGCAGATTTCCTCTACTTTTGTCATCAACCTCCATCTGCCAGGCAAACCGAGGATGCATGACACCTACTGCCAGTGGAGTATTCCGATATTCCACTTTCAGATTCTTCAGCCATGTGGCTGCATGTAATCCAGATGGCAGCATCATACTGACCATCCATATTCCGATAAATTTCATACGCTTTTTACTTTGAACCTTGAACTTTCTAATTAGCAAAGACAGCTGTTTTTATTTTTCACTTCATCCCTACTCCTTTATTTTCCCTGCCTTCTTCACAATTTCATCAGCCACCTGCGGACCATTATTCTGCCAGACATTATTAGGACCGCAGGCGTTTTTCAGGAATTTCTCTTCTGGCGTCCAGTTATCTTTCAGGAGAATATTAGAAGAACCCTCATCAGTATAGAGATAGAAATAATGATGAGGATCGTGTACGTAGGAAGGATGGAAGATATCCCGCACTACATTCTCTGAAATAACCGTGTTTGGCTGGTTGCCAAGTGTGTAGATGCCAGCGCAATCGTACATATGGGCAGCATAGCGCTCGATAAGATTGGCATGAATGCGATTATCATGCATCACAACCAAATCGCGATTCCAACCCCATCCCATACTGATAGCCGAATAACTGACATCATGAATATAATTATGTTCGATGTTCATGCGGCTGACGTAACCCAAAGCGATAGCACAGGTACCCCACTCCTCGTTTGTAACATCAGAGAACTCGCAGTTCCTGACATGCAGTCCGCTGCACACCTCACGCAAATCCTGCGGACGATAAGGCAGATGCGTCTCCAGACCGGCAGGCGAAAAGCTGCCACATACCAATCCATTCATCGCTATATCTTCGAAGGTGCTGCTAAGTACTGCTCCATCCCGGCAACCCTCAACAAAATCGAGACCATCGCCACCCAGATGTCCAAAAGAGCATGAATCGAAAACCGCTCTGCTTGCATAGCGCAATTCAACAGCAGCAGCGGGTCTGCCAAGCCAATCCTGATTATCTAGTTTATGGTTGTTCACACGGTCGATACTAGGGCGCAGTTTGTAACCTTCGGTAATGAACATTCCCGCCTGCAAAGGTACATGTCCCTTGTAAGAAGGGCGGTTCCATGTTGTAACTTCAAAGTTTACATTTCTGAAAGTAACAGCATCCACCATTTTTTCTCTGGTTCCCTCGAATTTCACCAACATTTCCAAAGCCGGCGCCGCAACATCCATACGCTCCCCTTTCCTAGGCATATAATACAGTTTATGCGTACGGATATCATGATACCATTCGCCCGGTTTATCCAGAAGAGGCAGCGCATTTGAGATAAAGAAAGGAGAATTGTGCTCACAATTATACATAGGTGAAGGCCAAGGACGTTCAAACTGAATCTTAGCCTCAGGATCGTGGAAAGATATGGCAGCAGAATCGCCCTGAATACGGATGTTTCTGATGCGCAGATAACTTACCTCCCACATCTGATGCAGCGTCATCTCTGCATATCTTGGCATCCGGTCGGATGATGCTGTTACCCGCCTTATCCTTAGCACCCGTCAGAAGCTGACGAACAGCAGAAGCCGGAACCCAGATGACGCGTTTCTTCTTGTCTACCCATCTGATGCGCGGCATCTGATTGAAATCACTCACGCCACGTGCCCTATCAGCCCGCGAGTGATTCACCCAGAGATGTCGGAAATTCATAGGACATCCATTGAAATCAGGCACATCAGCCACCAAATATCTGCCCTGTTTCTTCCATCCGGTAACAGGTACGGCTCCTGTAAGTACCGTACCTGCCGAATGCTTTACCGAAGGCGTTCCCTCAAAACAGAGATGACTGTCTTCCGGATGGAGCACCAGAGGTTCATAGAGTCGGTATTGCCCCGCCTGCCTTTTAACTACTACCGAATCTGCCTGACCCAATCTTCTCATCTCGCGAGCCTTGCGAACCGCATCAGCGAGAGAAGAATCTGGTGATACTTGCACATAGCCTATCTTCTTATTTTCTGCAGAGAGAGCGAGGCTGAAGCCCAGCATTCCCAGCAATAGGATTCTTCTTAATTTCATAACTAAAAAAAATTATTTTCTAACTGAAAGCCAAACCGACATTTCCACATCACTACCCCGATTATCCCAGGCATAATAAGGAATGAGCGTAACATTTACTTTTTTCTGGGCAGGAGCAAGTGTACGGTAAAGCTGGTTCTTCTGCCAGGATGCTGCAGTTCCCTTTTCAGCAAGCAGCGCCTCCCCCTGGAGCGCAACAAACTCGTGACCGTCGATCGTCTTTTTTACTTCAGTCCATTGGATATCAGCAGGAATCACGATATCATTCACGCTTACCCTACCATACTTATCTTTGCAGGAAGTAGGAACAGAAGAAGCATCGATATCCACATTTTCCAAACAATAGACAATAGGTCCGCGCATCACGGCTATCTGGTTCTTATTCTCTTCAACCAAAGGGTTAGCCTCCACCAAACGAGGTTTCATATCAAATGTTCGTTCTACGAGGGTTCCCTTCTTCCAACCAGTCTGTCTGCCTTTTGAATCAGTAGCAGAAATCGCCTCATATCTACCCTCTCCCGGCACGCGGAGCATCAAGGTTCTGATATTCTTAGCCTTGTTGATGCGAATGGAAACCTTGCCATCATAAGGATAACCTGAAGTCATCTCCATATCAACATCCTTTGTTTTCAGATGATTATCACCATACATGTTCACCCACAAAGTATCCCCTTTCACGGCATAAGCATACTCCTGCGCTTCGCAAAGTGCACGAAGGGTGTTAGGTGGACAGCAGAAGCAACTGATATACTTCTGGCGGGTTTTCGGCCAGCGCATCACATAAGGGAAATCGCCCGTACGGCGCAGGGCCTGAGTATAGAAATATCGGGTACCATCGAGCGAAATGCCCGGCAAGACTCCATTCAGGAGTTCGTTTTCTACCATATCCATATAGCGGGCATCAGCTGTGGTTTCGAGCATACGCCAGGATAAGAAGATATTACCAATCTGCGCACAGGTTTCATTATGCGAAGTCTCGTTTGGCAACTGATATGCTCTGCCGTATGCCTGGTGAATCTGCTGAATGCTAGGCTGATCGTAAGTGGTTCCATCAGGTGACACACCATCATAGAGGGCACCGCATCCACCTGTGATATAAATCTTGCGATAGGTGATATCATCCCAGATACTGGACAGATTCTTCATGAGTTGCTTCTCGCCTGTTTCGGCATAGAGATCAGCTACACCCGCATAGAGATAGTTGGCTCTCACCGCATGCCCCATCGCCTCATATTGCTCACGGAAAGGATGGCGATCCTGATTGTGATCTTCACCATTCTTCACTTCATCACGAATGGCTATCAATCCCTCTGCCAGTTCCAGATAACGCTTGTCACCGGTAGCACGGTACATCTCTGAAGCTGCCATATAATGAGAAGGACAGATTGCATTGCGCGCCAACTCATCGCGCTGGTTCTTCAGAAAATCATAGAGAAAATCGGCTGCCTTGAGTGCACAGTTGAAGAGAGTCTTCTTGCCTGTGGCACGCCAATGTACGATACCGGCAGTCATCAGATGTCCCAGATTATAGGTTTCGAAGTTGAGACGGCTGGCAAAGGCTCCTTTCTCATCTTTTCCTCCTACTGTGATACCGATTTCGGCTTCATCTTTCCGGTCTTTGAGAGCATGCGTATCGATGCCCTTATGGCGCTCATCTATCACCACAGGGGTATGGATATAACCATCGGCACGCTGTGCCTTAGCTACTTCGGCAATAAAGCAATCCATCAGGGCATCTAGTTTCTGATCATGGGTTACTGCATAAACCGAAGCACATGCCTCAAGCCATTTATACATATCGCCATCATGAAAAGGAGGTCCCCAATGTTCGCCTTCAGCATCGCCCGCCGCAATCTCGAAATTACGGAAGCCGTGCGATACCTCGGGTGTATCCCAGGTTTTCCACATATCCCAAAGCGAGGTTTCTGAAAAGACCTTGAATCGGCCACCCCAAAAACCGCCTGTCCAACGGGTACTTCCCAAAGGCATATTTACCATTCGGGCTTCCTTGCTGTGGCTCATATCTACCAGTCCATTGTGCTGTGCCATGACTGGGGAGGTAAAGGCAGAAAAAGCAAGAAGACCTGCCATCATCCACTTTCTGCTGTAGTTTGCTGTCATCATTATTGTTATTCGTTTAGTTTTTAATTTAGTTTTAAGACGAAAAAAGGGATGATTTTGTAATCACCCCTTTTTATTTATTATGTATTGTTTCTGCGGATTCATTACCGGCGATGAACAGCATTCTAATTGATGATAATACCGCCATTTGGCTGAATCACAACCTTTGCCTTACCATTCTTGCCTACTTTCAAGGTCTTCTTTACCGAAGTGTAGAACTTCTCACCCTGTTTCTTTGGCTGATCGGTAAGATATTCCACAGTCTTGCCAGCGAACATAGGCAGATTGAGGGTCAGGGTGAGCGGCTTGTCTGTAGCATTCAAACCACCGACAATCCATTTTCCGTTATTGATTGCTGCACCAGAGCCGTTCTCTTGAGACGCCTTACGGGCTACAACCGCATACTTCGTAGGATATCCTGCGATAAACTTCACATCGTCCCATGCTGTAGGCAAGCCCTTCAACCAGTCCAATTCCCATTGAGGAACATCCTGAAGATTGTTAGGATAGAGACAAACACAGTTTACGCTGCTCTGATTGGTGATAGCGGTTGCCATCTCGAAGACATCACTTGTATAGCGCTGATGGCGGCTCTTGTTATCTCTTGAAAGATATTTGTTCATCATCACGCCACCCCAGTCGAAGCTGGCTACAGCATTTCTTGAGAACGGATGCATCGTCATCTCGAAAGCCTCCTTTTTGGCATGATAATCGGTGAAATATACATTCTCTGAAGCCAATGCTGCCTCGCTGGAAACATAGTTAGGATACATGCGCTCCCAACCTCTAGGCATGGTACAACCGTGGAAGATCACCTCCAGACCATAATCGTTGGCATCGCTCAGAATATCTTCGTAGAGTTTCATCGTCTCCTGCTTGTCACCACCGAAGAAATCAACTTTGATTCCCACAATACCTATCTTCTTCATCCAAGCCATCTCCTTCTTGCGGACGATGGAATTGTTCATAATCTGACGTGGAGTCTGTGGAGCATCATTCTCGAAACCATTCGAATTATACCAGAGCATCAGACTAACCTGCTTGCTCTTGGCATACTGAGCCAATTTCTCAATCTTGTCACGACCGATGCGCTGGTCCCACCAGTTGTCTACGAGGATAGCCTCATAGCCCTGAGCCGCAGCAACATCTATCATCTTCACCTGGTCATCATAGTTGATACTCTCATCCTGCCAGATCAGCCAGCTCCAGGTATAGCGTGAAGGCTTATACTGCTGAGTTGGCTCATACAGAGGTTCTACCACATCGTAAGGGATGGTAGTTTCTACTATAGGAGCCAATGTGGTGCCAACGGTGATGGTACGCCATGGTGTTTCGCCCGGCAAAAGTATACCGGCATATTCTGAACCGATTCCGTTGTTTTCACCTTTCTGAGGGAAAGCTACCGTATATCCCTTCGCTGCATCATAATCAGAAAGTCTACTGGCTGGATATGCACTCGATACTCCTGTTTCGCTGACCAATGCCCAACCGTCATTACCCACCTTGAAGAGACAAGGGAAGGTATAGCCCACACCAAACTGCGACTTCTTTGTCATCGGAGCATTCGGAGTATATTCTTCTTCGTAAGATGGTTTGGTTCGTTCCCAACCAGTCATCGGACCGATTTGAGGGCAGAGGAAAGTGGTGGTCTGCTCAGGGAAATTGAAACCGCTCACCTCATTATATATAATCACCGACTTAGGGTTATTCTTCTTCGGACGGATCATCTCATATTTGTAGGCAACATCGTTGTTGCTTACATGGAGATGCAAGGTCATGGAATCCTTCTTGGCATTGAGGAATCCGATGGTAGCCTCATAAACATCCTTTTCGATGTGGCTTTTCTTGATACGGGTCATGTCGTAAGAAAGATGCTTCTCTGTTCCTTTCATCGCACCCATGGTAAGATGCTGGGAGAAGTCGCCATAGTTGGCTACCAGTCCCAAGGCAGAAGGTTTAAGCATCTGCTTGCCATTCAGCTCTACCGAATAGAAAGCCTTTCCGTCTACACATTCCACCTTGACCGCCAATCTGCCGTCAGGTGAACTTACTTTATAATTGTTGGCTTTCGCACAAACCGTGCCGAGCAACAAAATACTAGCAATACAAACTTTTTGCTTCATTTTCATTTTATTGTTAGGTTGATTTATAATCTTCTCTATGATGCTACAGCAGTATAGCCGGCATACTACTCCAGTTACTGCTGCATACAACAAAACCGCATGCAAAGATAAGTTATTTTGCAGAGAAAAGAGTATACTTTTTGTTCAAAAAGCATCCATTTTCGTAAAATCTAACGAAAAAGAGACAAAAACGAGGAAAAATAAATGGTAAGAAAAGCCTTTAGATGAGAAGAAAACAAAAAGCCCCGACATCGCGTCGAGGCCTTTGAAGTTTTTGAATGTTTCAGCAGTTTGTGTTTTTTATGTAGTTATGATTTTATCGTTTTTGAAAATCAATTCTTTTTCTGGGTGCAAAATTAAGACAAATATTGATATAAATCAAATAAATCTCGATTTTTTATGCAAAAAACCACGTAAACGTTTACAATTTTTGCGCATCAAAAAGACCATTTGTGAGCTGTTGTGGCTAAAATACAGCTATGCATTTTGTGTCTTTTGAATATTTTCTGCCACATTAATAAAAAAGTTAAAATATTGATGCTATATTTTGTTTTCTCTGTATTTTACACTATCTTTGCACTATCTTTTCACATTATTATATAGATAAAGAAAATAGATGAAAGAATTTGTAATATCAGAAGTCAAGGCGGAAACCGCTGTACTCGTGGGTCTGATTACCAAGACACAGGACGAAGCCAAGACAAAAGAATATCTCGACGAGCTGGAATTTCTTGCCGATACTGCGGGGGCTGTCACCGTAAAGCGATTCACGCAGAAGGTGGTTTCTCCTAACCAGACCACCTATGTGGGTAAGGGTAAACTCGAAGAAATCAAAGAATATATCAAAAACGAAGAAGAGGAAGATAGAGAAGTAGGTATGGTCATCTTTGATGATGAACTTTCTGCCAAACAGATCCGTAACATCGAACAGGAACTGCAGGTGAAGATTCTGGACCGCACCTCACTCATCCTCGATATCTTCGCCATGCGTGCGCAAACGGCTGCGGCTAAAACCCAGGTAGAGTTGGCGCAATACCGCTATATGCTCCCTCGTCTGCAAAGACTCTGGACTCACCTGGAACGACAGGGTGGTGGTTCAGGATCTGGTGGCGGTAAGGGATCTGTTGGTCTGCGTGGACCGGGTGAGACCCAGCTCGAGATGGACCGCCGTATCATCCTCGGCAGAATGAGTCTCCTCAAAGAGCGACTGGCAGAAATCGACAAGCAGAAGACTACACAGCGAAAAAACAGAGGCAGACTGTCGGCGGGGCTGAGCACCACCCC
>ENA-OPCQ01000134-OPCQ01000134.1-human-gut-metagenome-genome-assembly--contig:-NODE-134-length-12843-cov-2.708555_pt1 | contig 12843 bp, 13 predicted proteins | sample MGYA00241569_ERZ501489 | MGnify/ENA primary metagenome ERZ501489 (study PRJEB25962, sample SAMEA2042576) | human gut metagenome | biome: human gut; feature: human-associated habitat; material: faeces... | reverse complement strand
CCGCGGAGCAGCTTATTGTGATTGATTGTAAAACTTGGAATCTTATTCATCTTGATAATTGATAATTTACAGTTTACAGACTTTCGAGGAAAGCCTTGGTAACATTGAAAGAGCCTTCAGCCATTTTAGCCCAGAAGTCGAAATACTGCTGTGCCTTGGTATCTTTCAGCGGTACATCGCTGATGATGCGGAAGGAGATGAAAGGCGTCTTGTAGATGTGGCAGGTCTGGGCGATAGAGCAGCTCTCCATATCCACCGCCATCGCCTGAGGGAAGTGTTCCAGGATAGAGCGCATCTTCTCCTTGCTGTCTACAAACCATTCGCCGCTCACAATCTGTCCGGCGTGGATCTTCGGATGCCTGTTGCCCGGCAGGTTGTTGATGGCGAGTGCCTTCTCCACATATTCCTTAGGTGTTTTGAAGAAAGCAGGCATGCCTATAATCTGTCCGAATTCGCATTCCTCGCCGCAGTAGGCATCGTGGTAAACGCAGTTGGTTGCCACCACCACCTCAGTCACGTTGGGGTTGATATCAGCGCCTCCAGCCACGCCTGAAGAGATGACGAGGTCAGGGTGATAGTTGTCAATCATTTCCACGGCACCTATGGTACTGTTCACCTTACCGATGCCGCATTGCTGCATCACCACCTCGTTATTGCCTATCTTTCCGATAACGAAGTCCTTATAGTTTTTTCTCTCAACCTGCGATTCGGTCAATAATGTTTTGAGTTGCGCGAACTCCTTGTCCATCGCAACGATAATTCCTATTTTCATATTCTATACTAACTTTTGGGTGCAAAGTTACTAAAAATATTGCAGAGAGAAGCAAAGTTTAAGGAGTTTTTAAGGAAAAAGGCTTTTAAAGGTAAAAAAGTAAAAAAAGCCCCCGATGCGTGATGCACCGGGGGCTTTGCTATGTCGAATCAGAATTTAAAAACATCTTTTTTTACATGCTACAGCTGGTAACTCCGAGCGTAGTAGCGATGGCTGTGAGAAAGGAGATTGCAATCTGCAAAATCGTTTTCCAGGTATTTGCTTTCATCATCTTTATTTTTATTTTTAATGTTAAGTATTAATGTTAACTTGGGGGATACGTAAGCTTTCTACTTGCCGCCCTCAGGCGAGGGCTTTATTCAAGCCCATCGCCGCCCTGCTCAGTACCACCGCCTGTGGTGCCCTCTCCGTCGGTGCCGATATTGCCGCCGTACTCCTGAATCTTGCACTTCTTGCGCAGCTCAGTATTGCTCCAGCTCTTCGTGTTTCTCACAATCAGGTGCACGCCTTCCACGCTGGCAGCTGTCACCTTCTCCTTGGTATCCTCCGCCTTGGAGCTCATACCGATGGAGAACAATCCGAGGTCAGAGAGACGCACGCTCTTGCCGTCGAGAATCAGCTCCTGCAGATGGTCGAGTGCATCCATCAGCACACCGTGGATGGTACCACGAGAGTAAGGCGAGCCGTGGTCGGAGATATGCGATACGAATCCCTCGAAGTCCACTTCGCGGTCGGTTACCGAAGTAGCATACCACTTCTTCTTACCTGCGTTTTCACCAGTCTGAGGTGTGCGCTGTACTTTACGATATTTCAATGTTCCTTTTACTTCCATGATCTTAAATTTTTAAAGGGTTAATAAAATATTGATTGTTAACTTTTGGGGGTGCGCTTTGCCGAGTGCAGCCTTTCTTCGAACGACAGTGCAAAGATACTGCAATTTCCCGATACCACCAAATTTCAGCGTGTGATAAGGCGCGATTTTCAGCACGCTTTCAATCCGAAACCTGTTAAATGTTATAACTCACACTAAATTGGACTTTGGTTGAATATCAAGAAGTTAGGCGTTTGCCTTTATAATATAGGTAACAATATGGAAACGAGCGGACTTCTGCTCGTTTCTGTATTTTGCAATATGCAAAGAACGCCTTAATTCGGGGACAAAGATACGATATTTTTCTAAATCTCGCATAGCTTACAAGGAGAAAACCTTGGAAATTAGAACTTTTTACGTTAAAATCCATATTTGACAAGCAGATTTTGAAGAAAATATTTGGAGTTTCCAATAAAAAAGAGTATTTTTGCAGCAACAAATCCCACCACGCCTCTCAACGATGCGTACCACGGTGGGACTTCGCTTTTTATAAAGGGTATATGGATTACGACAAACAACCGATAAACGTAGATGAACAGGTTGCCTTGCTCCAGAACAGAGGGCTGGTGATAGAAGATATTGCAACTGCCAAATTGCAGCTTCGCAATATCAGTTATTTTCGTATTGCCAGTTACCTACGATATATGGAGGAAGACAGACAGTTTCATCATTATAAACTGGGTAGTACATTTGAACAAGCCATCGACCTTTATCTCTTTGACAAAGAACTTCGTCAACTTATATTCAAGGCAATTCAAGATATAGAGATTTCTCTTCGGACCAAAATGATTCAGATATTTTCCATGGAGCATGGCGCATTTTGGTTTATGGATGCATCATTGTTCAAGAATGCAGACTTTTATGAAGGCTGCCTTGACAATATCAAGAAAGAGGTGTCTCGTTCAAATGAAGATTTCATCAAGGAGCATTCCGAGAAATATACTTTCCCTTCTCTCCCTCCTGTGTGGAAAACATTAGAGGTCGTTTCGTTTGGTACGCTTTCCAAATTATTTTGTCTGTTCAAGGACAATCGTCTCAAAAAGCAAGTGGCAAGAGAGTTTGGACTACCTCAATACACTTACTTGGAAAGTTGGATAAGGTGTATAACCGTGCTTCGCAATTGTTGTGCTCACCATGCCCGTATATGGAATAGGCGTTTTGCCTTGAAGCCACAATTGCCAAATCGGCTTCCACTTTTTTGGATTGCTCCAACCCAAAAGCCTATCAAACTTTACCATCAGTTATGCACCTTATTATATATGGAGCAAACTATAACTCCTTGTATGGATTTAAAAAGCTCTCTGCTCAGATTGTTCGCAGATTATCCCAATATTGATTTACATGCCATGGGCTTTCCACAAGGATGGGAAAACGAACCTTTATGGAGATAGCAACAAGTGTTCGGACATAGACTATCCAAATACCTGCTGCCACAACGTTTTATTGCTGACAATGATTCTGACATCAGCTTTCATATACTTTTGCAGTATAGGAGTATTTTGTCCCTGTGTGCTCACTGTGGCTATAGCCATAAAATAGTTACCATCTTCCCTATGTATGAGCCTGGCTTTATGGCTTATGATGTTGCAGTTATAAGATGCATTATCGTTGCCCTCGAAAGATACATGAGCCGTCCTTGGCTCATCGAAAAGATACAAATACTTGTATGGCACAAACACCTGCATCGTTCTTTGATTGATGCCCTCACCATTAGCCTCTATGGATATAGGATAAGGTATCTTGTAGAAAGCAACTGCGAGGGCGAGGACTATTATCGTAATGACAACCGTTCCCAAGCTGACGAGGCGAGGAGGTACTTTGCCTATCACGTTCCTCACCTTCTCGCTTCTCAACTCGATATTATCTGATTCTTTTTCATTCTGTTCCATATCAAAAGCATTTTAGTTTCCCAATTCCAACTGATTCTTCACAAGGTTATAATATGCCCCTCGCTTGGCAGTCAAAGACTCATGGTTGCCTACCTCTACCACCTTTCCTTGGTCGATGACCACGATTTGGTCGGCATTCTTCACAGTGCTTAGGCGATGAGCCACAATCACAACCGTCTTTCCTTTGTAGAACTTATCCAAGTTCTCTACGATGCTTCTCTCATTGTTGGCATCGAGCGAGTTGGTCGCCTCGTCAAGGAAGATGTAGTCGGGATTCTTATACACCGCCCTTGCTATCAAGATACGCTGTTTCTGTCCTTGGCTCAGTCCCACGCCATCTCGTCCAATCTTGGTGTTGAACTTCAGAGGCAAAGCCATCACGTAATCCTTGATGCAAGCTATCTCGGCTGCTTTCAACAATCGTTCCTTGTCTATGTCGCCATCATCAACGGCTATGTTTCGTGCGATACTCTCCGAGAAGATAACACCATCCTGCATGACAACACCACATTGTCTGCGCCACCACTTTTTGTTGAGTTTGTTGATGTCAGTATTTCCAATGTTGATTGTTCCCTCCAAGACAGGATAATAACCAAGCATCAAACGGATGAGGGTGGTCTTTCCACTGCCAGATGCGCCAACGATGGCTGTTACCTTACCTTGCGGAATGTGAATGTTCACATCGTCTATGGTTTTGCGCAAAGCATGTGGGTCGTACTTGAACATGATGTTCTTGATGTCAATGCCCTCATTCTTATCTTCAATAGAAGTCAGCAAGCCTTCCTTTCCATTCTCATCATCCATCTGGTGAATCTCGTTGATTCGCTCCAAGCTAATCTTCACATCTTGCAGAGAATAGAAGAAGTTCATCAGTTGCTCCACAGGTGAGTTGAGCTGTCCGATGATGTATTGCACGGCAAGCATCATACCAAGTGTCATTTGACCATGTATCAGGGCGGTTGCAGCCACTACCGTGATGATGATGTTCTTCACCTCGTTGATAAAGATACTTCCTGCCTCCTGTGTCTGTTGGAGTTTGAGCGACTTCATCTGCACACCGAACAGGTCTGCTTGCGTATCTTCCCATTCCCATCTTCTGCGCTGTTCACAATCCTGCAACTTGATTTCCTGCATGGAGGTGATAAACTCGTAAGTTTTGTTGTTGTTGATAGCTTGCTGCTCAAACAGTTCGTAATCAAGTACCTTTCTTCGCTTCAAGAATAAGGTCATCCATACACCATAGAGAATGCTTCCCAACAAGAAAATGACAAACACCAATTTGTTATAGAAAAACAGCACCACCGAAAATACCACGAAAGTAAGCATGGCAAAAGCGATGTTGAGCGTCTGCTGAGTAAGGAAGTTGTTCACACGGCTATGGTCGTTCATTCTCTGCATCAAGTCGCCCATGAGTTTCGTATCAAAGAAAGACATAGGCAGTTTCAATAGCTTGATGAAGAAGTCACTTACCAATGATATGTTGATACGTAAGGAAATGTGAAGCAACAACCATCTGCGGATAAAGTCTATTGCCGTTCTGCTGATTGTAAGCATCAACTGTCCCAACAGAATAAGCCAAACAAAGCCAATATCTTGATTCTTGATGCCGACATCCACGATGGACTGAGTGAGGAACGGCAGGACAAGCTGCAAGAGGCTCCCGACTATCAAGCCCAAGATGATTTGTCCGAAGTACTTGCGGTATTTCTTTACATACCCAAAGAGAAAGCGGAAAGACCGCTTCTCTTTGACGTTCTCTTCACCTTGCATCTTATAAGTAAAGAACGCAGGAGTGGTTTCCAAGAACATAGCAATGCCCTTGTCTTCACCATTGGAGTTCGTGCTTATCCAATGCTGTTTGAACTCCTCTAACGTATAAACAACCAATCCCTTCCCTGGGTCTGCTACATAGAAGTTCTTTCCTTTCTTGACTTTATACAAGACAACAAAGTGATTTTGGTTCCAATGAAGGATACAAGGCAAAGGGACTTCACCTAGCACCATAGTTGTAGCTCTAGCGCATGTAGTATGCAAGCCAAGTGTGTTTGCTGCCTCATTGATACCTAACAGAGAGACTCCTTCCGCAGTAGCAAAACAAAGTTTCGACAGAGAATCCAAAGTGTATTCTCTGCCGAAATATTTACATACCATTTGCAAGCAGGCTATTCCGCATTGCATGGAGTCATGTTGATGTATAATTGTTATTTTTCTCATTTTAAGAACATCGTAGAATTACATTCTATCCTTCTGGCTTTGACCTGCTCCTGTACCCTTATACTTGCTTCGAGTAACATTGAACTTATAGCGGACTGTCAATGAGATTTTACTTGTTGAGAACTCATCGAAGATGGTTTCCTTCAGTTTGCCGTATTTACCTATGATGTGACTGTCGTTCGTACCAAACACGTCGTTGACATAAAGCTGGAAAGTCAGGCAGTCCTTCAGAAAGCCCTTGTATATAGACAGGTCGGTGTTGAACATCGGCTTGTAGATGTAATGGTTTTCCTCGTATCCCTTTGTGATGTAAGTCATCATAACGGAGAACATCGCCCATTTCGTATCAAAGGTGTTGTTGAATCGGAACATCGCCACCGGCTTGTTCAGATAGCGTCCGTCTCTTGTCTCCAACTCGAACCATTGCTTCTCAACCATTGCTGACAACATAGGATGCCAGATGCCGAAAGTGGGCTGCAGGTTGAGCGTAGAAGTCACATTATTGTACGATTTGCCGTTTATCATTCTCATCAATCCGATGGTGGTATTGTCCTTATACATCTCCACCGTCTGATAAATAGGATTGGATACATGTTCATAAGTCAGGTTGAACGTAAGCCATTTGTAGGCAAGGTCGTAACTTGTATTTCTTGAAATCTCTGAGACAAGAAACGGGTTACCGGTCTCGTATGTATAGTGATTGCTATACTGCACGCCGCTTCTTAATACCCAGTAGTTAGGTCGGTTGATGTCGGCTGCATAGCTCAGCTGCATCTGTACATTGCCGATTGGTATCGAAAGGCTGAGAGACGGAAACCACTCGCCATAAGTCTTGCTTTGCTCCGCCATATACTTACCATTGTCATAATATTTGAAGTCCACATTCTCGTATCTCAAACCCGCTTCCATGTTCAGCTTGCCGAAGTCGCGATTATAGGTTACGAACGCAGAAGCCATGCCTTCCTTTATGCGGTCTATTACATTGTCGGCAAGAGTGTTCGGGATTATGGCGTAGTTGGTATTGCGGTTTGTGAACGAATACTCGCCTCCTACCGACAAATCACCACCAAAAAGCGGATAAGAGAGCACCATTTTGGAAGCAATCAATCGGTTGTACTTTGAAGTGGTACTGCTTACAAGTTGGTTTTGTATTTCCGAGTTTACCTCCTGATAATGCTCATCTATATTGTTTTTATTATTTCCTTTAGACCAAAACCAGTCGGTATTGAAGTCAATACCCAATTTCCCTACCTTGCCTACATAATATATATTGCTTGACAAGTTGCTATTCTGTCCAAACTCCGATCTTATAGAAGTGTTAGTCTCCGTCAATACTTCATCTCTCAGTACAGAGCCTTCCGTCTTTCCGTCTGTTATCAGCTTTGGATTGCGTAAGAAACTAAAGTTTGCTCCCAACGAATTGTTGTCGTCAAACTGATAACTGACATTCAAGCGAGAACTAAAAGTCTCGGTTTTGTTCTTCCAACGTGTTTTATCCTGCTGATTCCATATCTTGTCGAGATATGTCATTTGCTGCAAGTCTTTCTCGTCTGGCGATGATTGTTTTGCGCCATAGGCGTAGGCGCCAAGCTCCAATCCGTTCTTACGGTAATACATATTCAGCCTACCATATCCTCCCGTGTTCTTTTTCTCGTCGTACAATCCTTCTGTTGTAGCGTCAAATCCGAATCCATCGCCTTGTATCTTCTTTGTGGTGATACGTATAACAGCCTTAGTGCTTGCAGCATAACGAGCACCTGGGTTGGATATTACTTCAACCGACTTGATGTTGTCCGAACTCAAACGGTCGAGTTCGCTTCTGTCCCTCATCTGTCGTCCATTGATATATATTATAGGCTCGCCACGTCCAAACACCTTGATATTGCCATTTTGTGCAGATACGTTAGGTATGCGGTCGAGCAGATGCTCCATTGTTCCTGCCTTTTCAAGGACAGAACCAACAATAGTAGTCATCATTCCCCCATTTTTCAAAACGGTCTTCGGCAAAGATGATTTTATCACGACTTCATCGAGCATCTTGCTGTCTTCTTCCATCTTGATAACTCCCACATTCTCACCTTTGTAGTCCTTGAAGATTGTCTTATAGCCTACAGAAGTTACCTTGAGGATTCCAACGCTGCAAGAGGAGTCGATAGAAAAACACCCATTCTCTCCACTCACAGCCCCATTAACGAATGTTGAATCTTGACGGTTTAGTAGCACTACATTTGCAAATGCCAAAGGCTCTCCCTTGGCATCTACAATCTTTCCTGAAATGTTCTGTGCCATCATCTGGGACATTGCCCAGAAACACACGGCTATTGTCATGATAAACTTTCTCATAATACAACTTTTTAATCAAACATACTTTTTCGTAAATGTGGGCAAGCATTTATACTAACAAATCTTTTCACTACGCATCTTATTTATACCTTGTACATAATCGTACCATTTGTTTTTATCCTGTCTTAAATGTGATATGCTTAAAAGAATCTTTTCTATATGTTCTCTTTGTGATTTACATTTATCCTCATTAGGAGTTGTCTGATAGCATTTGTTCTTTTCATCATAAAAAAAATCCCTAGGACAACCATCACATAAATTGCGAGCCCAACAATTTGGACACAATCCTCTTTTGTTGGCTAACAAATCGAACAAAGGAAATGATTTTTGGATAGTACAAGAATTAAATATGTTCTTTCCTCCGATATTACCTAAATTTAAGCATTCTTTTCCTACATCCATATGGCATGGAAAAATCTCCCCCAATGTTGATACAGCAAATTGCTTGCTAGACATTTGGCAAGATACAAGCGGCTTTTTGAACGATATTGCCCATAGAATACTTGTAAAACTTTCTGGAAGATTTTCTAAATTATTTATAGAATAGGCATCTTTATGCTCTTTTACGTTCATTTCGTCAACGACAAAGCCTCTGATTCCAAATCGTTTTGACATATATGAAGCTATTTCATCTCTAGAAATTCCTTTTCTTATGTGATATTTCGTAAAAGTGGACTCATATTGAATTGTAACGTTATCAATTTGTTTAACGGTGTCTATAAACTTTGCTATTCTGTCAAACGAACCATTACCTGCTTTATCCAAGCGATTATAATCATTAAATTCCTTATTACCATCAACGCTAACGGTAATATAAGATATATATGTTCCAATAATTTTCAACAGTCGCTCATTTAGTATGGTACCATTGGTTATGATGGCAAACTTAGGCATATCCTTTAGTTTGTCATCAAACTTGTAGCTATTAAAAAGAGAGCAAACGTATTCCATCACATTTAAATTTAAGCATGGTTCGCCACCAAAAAAGACAATTTTTTCAATATGAGAGAAATGATGTATGCAAAAATCATAAAATTGCTTTGCGGTATCCGTAGTCATTAATGAGCGTTTCATCTTGTAGTTGCCTCCACTTGCATAGCAATATTTGCATCTGAGATTACAATCATTTGAAATATGTAATGTAATTCTATCTGCGACATCCGTTGTTGGATTAGGTGTCAAAGGAGGCAAATTCTTTTTAAACATATCCTCTAATTTCAGTAAACAGTTCTTTATTTCATCGAGAGAAATAGAGCTGTTTTGGGCAACATCGCTTATTGAAGCACCGTCTTTCAACGACTTAAGTATATTTGCTGTATCGCTACTTAAACTAACAAGTGTAAACGAGGGAACATGCAACAGCAAGGAGACATCCCCATTCTCTATAAAGTGTATATCGTCAAAATTAATCATATTATTTCCCATTTTCTTGATTACAGAATATGTTCTAATATAAAGAGTGGATTGTTGATAACAGCAATCCACTCTCCACCGTCAAAAAAGACTACTTATAGTTTCTTCACAGATGTAGAATCGGTGGTTTGGGTTGTTTGAGTTGTGTTTCCACAGCTACAGTGATTACCGTTGGTACCAACTATTTTGATGGCATTACCACCAACAATAGCATCCAATTCAACAGGAGCAAGTTCCTCCATAGGAAGAACCTCATTAAAACTAAGTTTCTTTTCCATAGTCTGTTTCCTTTCTTTAAAAAATCTACTAATGTTTTAAATCCTGGAATCTAACGTTTCTTGGACAGTATACGCCTTTTTACCCAGACGGGGCTGTGTCAACCTTGTGTAAAGGTTATTGGAACAATTGCACCAAAACGAAAGCAAACTGCAATTATTTGCCTCATTTTGTATTCCGAGTGCAAAGGTATGAAGATTTTTTGAAACAAAGTAATTTTCAGAGAATATTTAAACTACATTAAACTATGTTGTACGTGATTATACTTTGCATAATAACGCTAAAACAATATTTTCACTTACTTTTTTTTACGGTTTACCTGCATCTTTATTCTATTTGATTCATTAATAAGTTGTCTTGCTACACTATCTTTATAGAATGCAATCTCAATCATTTTGTGGTATTGATAGACGGAATCTTCATACACATCAACTTGGGTTCTTAATTTATCAATTATGTCTTCGTCTCGTTGGACATTGAAATGTTTTTCGATGTAACGAATATTCGGGTCGTCAGATGGGAGAACCATTCGCAAAGCACGATATTTCAAATCTGCCTCCTCCCAATCTTGATACTCTCGCCATTGGGTGAGATTGCCCCAAATGGAGAGGACAAGGGATAGAGCCAAGCCTCCAATGAAAAGAAGAACTTTCTTTGAGGTTGGCTCGAAGCGATGGGTTACAACCTTCTTTTGAGGTGATTTGTTCATTACTTCAAGTTTTTCCTGCAATACCTTCGAGGTGACAGTATGCTCTTGTTTCATCTGCTTGACTGCATCTACCAAGAACTTGCTTCGCTGCTCATTTTTGCCGAGTTCAGCCTTGATAAGGTCAACAAAAACAACAATGGCATCTCTTAATTTGGATATTTTACCTCTGACTTCCTCTTCCTTGCCAAACATAGCAATGATTGATTTCTCCAACTTGGTTGTGTCATTACTTGCAGGAACGGTTTCCGCTCCTGCGTACTTTGGTGAAGCAGAAAGTTCATCGACTTTCTGCTCCAATCTCTCAACTGTGCCGTAGATGGCTTCCAATAGTTCTTCTTTCATGTTCGATTCTAATTTTAAGTTTGTAACTTGCATCAAAGGCTAAAGCCTCTTCTGCGTTTCTTCTTTTTCTTCTTGACTGATTCATCCTCTGGGAATGTCTCAAAGGTCTGAGCATTGGCTGGAGCAAAAAGTCCAATGGAAGAAATACCGTCCCAAGGGTCCTGGCTGCTCTCCGATATGGCTGGCTCCTGCTCATTCTTGCAACAGCCCTGCTCATATTGCTGAGCAGAGTTGGCACTTGCTGATAAAAGGTTCTCCGTTCCCTCTAATCTCGCATTCAGTTTGCCAAAGCTATAGTCTCGGCTAATCTGCGTACCCTTGAAGCTATATCCATCCTTGCAGAAACGGATGCCTTTAACCTTGGTTTGCTCCTTGTCCTTATATACAAGTTCCAAATGAACACCTTGTTTTGCGAGTTCATTCTTGAACTTCTGCCAACTACCTGCGGCTTTCAAGACATCCTTGACAACATTGTGAATCTCGTATTTGGCTCGCTCAGCATTGCGCAATTTGCGAGTGTTAGTCTTGCTCTTGTCAGTTCCATAAGTCAATCCATACCTGGATTTTAGAGCTTTGGTCACTTGCTCATTACGTCTGTAATCATTCCTGTCTGATATGAGTTTGCCCTCGTTATTGATGCGGTTGTACACGACATGACAATGTGGATTGTCTGTGTTGTGATGCCTTACGATGATGAATTGGGTATCGGTGATGCCCATCATCTGCATGTATTCAATGGCTATTTTAGCCATGAACTCATCCGTCAAACGTGGTTTGTACTCTAGTTTGAAGCTCAATGCAATGTGTCCCACAGGCTTCTTTATCCTTGGATTTAGCTGCCTTTGCAGCTCGAAACTTTGTACTATCTCGGCATTCGTGCCGAGTAACACTCCATCGGATGCAAGGATTTTCGCCTCGTCCTTGCCTGTCACGTAGCGGACGCAACCAACAAATGAGCTGCCTTTCTTTAGCTTGCCTATCATGTGGTATCCTCCTTTCTGCCCATACTGCTTGGCTTCGGTTTATAACTTGCTTGGCGATACTCGCCAAGGATTGCTTTCAATCTTCTCAACAAGTCCACTACATACGCATGGGTTTCGTGGAAGCCTCTCTGATGCGACAGCTTGGTAAGTTGGTTGAGGTTGTTCGCCATGCCTATGAGACTCTTAGCGATGGCTACCGTCTCTGCATTGTGTCCGCTGACCACCTCGCCGTTCAAGGCGGACTCACGGATATACTCCGCCAACTTGCGATTGGCTTTTCTTGCCCTCAGTTTCAATGCCTCATAGCTTGGCTTTGAGAACTTCACCGTGACAGACTTCGACAGCTTGCGAACCCTGCCTGTGGGCGGTCTTCCGCCCTTTTTCTTGTCCTGTTCACCGTGATGCGTCCCATGATGGGAGCTTTTCCGTTCTTGTCCAATCCGCTCTTTTTTAGGTAGAGCAACACCTTGAATTTTTCGATTTTCATAACGCTTACATTTTGAGTGTGCAAATATAATCATTTTGCAAGCGTTCCTTGATACGCAAAACATTGAGAATCAGCGCAATAAAATCCGTTGATGCACAAAGTTGCCTTTCCGCATTGTTACCTGCTTTGCATAGGTAACTGTGGCTCACGATTTAGTAACTGAACTACTTCAATATTCCTCACTCGCTTGCTTTATGCCGATTTGTCAACTTTGTGCAAATCTACTCATCCCCAACTGTTTACGTTCCAACCTCTCTTATTCTCCTTTGGCTGCTTTAGAGCTTTATGTTAAAATTACTAACTCGCCGTTTTGCGCCCCGCAACTCATACTTTTTCTGAAGAGAAAACATAGAGTTGAGCGCTTAAATACTATATCTACAACAAATAACAAGATACAAAATGGCATAAGAAATCTTCCTCAGTTCCTCAGTTCCTCAGTTCCTCAGTTTTTCTCTGACCCTTCACTTTTATCTTTATTTAGAAGTTTATTATATATATAATATATATTATATATATAATAAAATGTAATTACTTACAATTTGTA
>ENA-OPCQ01000131-OPCQ01000131.1-human-gut-metagenome-genome-assembly--contig:-NODE-131-length-13248-cov-1.648905_pt1 | contig 13248 bp, 8 predicted proteins | sample MGYA00241569_ERZ501489 | MGnify/ENA primary metagenome ERZ501489 (study PRJEB25962, sample SAMEA2042576) | human gut metagenome | biome: human gut; feature: human-associated habitat; material: faeces... | reverse complement strand
CATTTCCCGTCATGCGATGCTCCTCCAGTATCTTCCGGAGTTCAGCCAGCTGCTCCTTCCAGTCTTCCTTCACCTCTTCAGGATGCAAGCCAATCATAGGATAGGCGTAGCCCGGATATTCCCGGCTCAGAGCCAGCACAGCGTGCGTAGTCTTCACATCGATGGCAGGCAGGAACACCTTACCTACCCCCGCTTCTTTAGCTCGGGCGAAAGCCTCCGCCCTATCCTCATCAAATTCTTCCGCATCAAAATGCGTATGTGTATCTATTACTTTGAACATTGAACTTTGAAATTAGTACTGTCGCTTCATCATTTTCTGAGCATACTTTGCCAATTCCTCCTTACGCTCAGCAGGCACATTCACGGCATCCAGATACTTCTTGCTCTGCTCGAAATAATAAGCAATCTTATCCTGCGCCATTTTGTCGATACCAATCTCGTTGTAGAGACGGGTAACGGCAGCCACCTTCTCCTTGCGGTCGAACTCCTCGGCATCCACCCACTTCTGCAGTTCTGCACGCTGAGCGTCGTTGGCATGGTTGAAAGCATTGATGAGCATGTAAGTCTTCTTGTTAGATGTGATATCGCCACCAATCTCCTTACCGAACACCTTGGTATCGCCGTAAACATCGAGGTAATCATCCTGCAACTGGAACGCCAATCCGATCTGCTCGCCAAACTTATACAGGTTCTCTGCATCCTCATCAGAAGCATCGGCAAGGATTGCACCCATCTTCAAGGCACAAGCCAGGAGTACGCTGGTCTTGAGGCGGATCATCTCGATATATTCCTCCTCCTTCACATCGTTACGGTTTTCAAACTCCATATCAAACTGCTGACCTTCACCAATTTCCAGGGCAGTGGAAGTAAAGAGTTTCAACACCTTGGCAAGATGCTTTTCATCACATTGAGCCATACGCTCATAAGCCAGAACGAGCATGCTGTCGCCCGAAAGGATTGCCGTATTGGCATCCCATTTCTTATGAACCGTTTCATGACCGCGACGCAAATCAGCATTGTCCATCAGGTCATCATGCAGCAAAGTATAGTTATGATAAGTTTCCAGGGCAACGGCATTCATCAGAATCTTCTCAGGATTGTCCTTGAAAAGATTGTAGCCCAGAAGCATGAGCGTAGGACGAATACGCTTGCCACCCATAGAAAGAACGTATCTGATAGGCTCATAAAGAGACTTTGGCTTTCTTTCGTAAGGCAAATTAGCCAGAAACTCATTTACCATGCTTAAAATTTCATCTGCTGTCTTCATAATAATGTATAATTTATAATGTATAATTTACAATGAACAATTTATAATTTATAGCTGGAACACTACCGGGATGGCAATCATCGTGCGACAGACCTTGCCTTTATCGATGCCCGGTTTCCACTTCGGCATCATCTTCATCACCCTCAAAGCCTCGTTGTCGAGCAATGGATCTACCGAAGTGCTTACCTTGATATTGGCAACACTTCCATCCTTGTTTACGATAAAGGATACCACTACGGTTCCCTGAATCTTACTCTTCTGAGCAGCTACAGGGTACTTCAGGTTCTTGGTAAGCCACTGCATGAAGGCAGACCAGCCACCAGGAAACTGCGGTATCTTCTGCACGACGGTCAGTTTGATAGGAGCCTCAGCTCCCGGATTCTCAATGGGAGTTTCAGGAACCGCTTCCTTCACCTCAGATCCATCCACTACACCCGAGCCGTCGCCGATAACCAGTTCGCTGGTTGTAGAACTGATTTTCTGCGGTGCCTTCTGAGTCTGTTGCTCGGCAGCCTTCACTTCCTGAGTAATAGACTTAGAAGCAGGAGCCGAAACAGCCTCTGCACTCACCATATCTTTCTGGTCGGGACGAGCTGACATTTCCAGATCCTGTGAGAGATCTTCCATCGATTCCGACAAGTCATCATCTCCCTGCTGACCTCTCTGATATTGGAGTCCTACGAAGATGAAAGTAAAAGCCAGCAGCAACCCCAGCAGAAAAAATGTAACCCGCTTATCTTCCAGTTGTGCGCTATTTGATTTCTTAATTTCCACAATAAAAACCGTTTAAAATCGTTATTTCCTACGAAAACATTGCAAAATTACTTCTTATTATTGAAAAAAGCAGTATCTTTGCCAAAGAATTAGAAAATTTAAATGAAAAAATATGTAATTTCCGCAATATTGACGCTTTTTGCGACAATTATTGATGCTCAAGAGAGCCAAACGGGGTATAATTTCCTTCGCTTGCCGGTGAGTGCCCATGCAGCTGCTCTGGGTGGCGACAACATCACCTTGATAGAAGATGATGAGGCACTCATATTCCATAATCCGGCTCTCCTGTCATCAGTAAACGACAAGACGGTCAATCTCAATTATATGAACTATATGTCGGGGGTGAACACTGCCTCGGCTAGTTTCAACCGTATTGTCAACGACAAGGCTTCGTGGGCTGTTTCGGCTCAGCTTGTTGACTACGGCAAGATGAAAGAGACGGATGAGAACAACATCCAGATGGGTGAGTTCTCGGCAAAGGACATTGCCGTTGCGGGTTACTTCTCTTATATGCTCGGTGAAAAGTTTGCGGGTGGTATTGCCGCCAAATTCATCACTTCGTATATTGGCGATTACAATTCTATCGCTGTGGGAGTGGATCTGGGCATCAACTATTACGACCCGGAAACGGAATGGTCGGTTTCATGTGCGGCAAAGAATCTGGGTGGACAGCTGAAAGCTTACGACAATGAATATGAGAAGATGCCGATCGACCTGCAGTTGGGTGTGACGAAACGCTTCGCCAACGCACCGTTCAGGGTATCAGCCACACTGGTCAACCTGAACCATTGGGACAGCAGTCTTCGTGATCATGCCGTAGTAGGTGCCGACATTCTGCTTTCGGAGAGCCTGTGGATAGGTGCCGGCTACAACTTCCGGAGAGCCAACGAGATGAAAATCAGCACCTCAGAAGATGAGGAAAGCAGTCATGGAGCCGGTTTCTCTGTGGGTGGCGGTATCAACCTGGAGCGCTTCCATCTGAACGTTGCCTACGGCAAATATCACGTCAGTAGCAACAGTCTCATGCTGAACGTAAGTTACAGATTATAAATTATACATTAAAGTTAGTTCGAAATTATGAAGAAAATAACAATAGCAATAGACGGATACTCTTCTTGCGGTAAGAGTACGATGGCAAAGGATCTTGCCAAGGAAATAGGTTATGTTTATGTAGATACGGGCGCCATGTACCGCTCGGTACCCCTCTATGCGCTGCGTCATCAGCTCTTCGAAGCAGATGGAGCCGTAAAGACTGAAGAACTGCAGAAGGAGATGAAGAACATCAGCATCTCATTCAAGTTTAATGCAACAACCGGTCGCCCAGACTGCTATCTGAACGGCGAACTGGTAGAAAAGGAAATCCGTTCGTTAGAGGTTTCCAACCACGTTAGTCCGATTGCCGCCGTTCCTTTCGTCAGAGAGGCGCTGGTAGAACTGCAGCAGAAGATGGGCGAAGACAAGGGTATCGTGATGGATGGTCGCGATATAGGTACCACCGTGTTCCCTAATGCCGAACTGAAGATTTTCGTAACAGCCAGTTCACAGGTGAGAGCACAGCGCCGTTTCGATGAACTGAAGGAGAAAGGAATGCCAGCCGACTTCGATGCGATTCTGAAGAATGTAGAGGAGCGCGACTATATCGATAGCCACCGCGAGACTTCCCCACTCAGAAAAGCAGATGATGCCATCACGCTCGACAACAGCAACATGACCATTTCTGAACAGAAGGCATGGCTGATGGAACAATATCAAAAAGCAATAGCAGAATAAGCTACAGAGAAGAGACTGCCGGGTTATTAATGCAAAAATACGTTAAATATACTACTTTTGCCGATAAATTTATTTTATTCGATGAAAAGATTTGGAAAAAAAACTTCAATTTAGTATCTTTGCAACCATATTAACAAGGTAGTAATGATATAGATTATAAATTTTGAGTTAATTACTGTTTTTTGAAGGTGATAGGTCTTCGGGAGAAGATTTATCACCTGTTTTATTTTCAGACAGTTTATAAAAGATAAACCCACTTGACGTCGTGAAACACGACACCAAATGGATTAACTGATTAATAACCAATATATTAAGTTTTTCAACCAACGATAAAACTATCCTCTACCCATATACGGTGAAACACCGTACCAAGTATATCAAGTAGCTGATAATCAATATTTTAACTCTTATTACAAAAGAGCAGAGTTTTCCTTGATAATCTTATCCTTGCACTCTTCCATCAGCCACTTCGGCGTACTGGTAGCACCACAGATACCTACCGTTTCCACATCCTTGAACCAGTTCATATCTATTTCGTCAGCACTTTCTATCTGGTAGCTGTTGGCATTCACGCTCTTGCATTCCTTGAAAAGCACCTTGCCGTTCGAACTCTTTCTGCCACTCACAAAGAGGATGACATCATGCTTGCTGGCAAAGGCAGCGATGTTAGGCATGCGGTTAGCCACCTGACGGCAGATGGTATCGAAACTCTTGAAGACAGCGCCCTCAACAATATGCTCCTGGCAATATTCGATAATGCGGTGGAACTCATCGAGACTCTTGGTAGTCTGGGAGTAAAGATAGATATCTTTAGAGAAATCCAGCTGACCGGTTTCCTTCAGCTGCTTCACATCCTCAAACTTCTCTACCACGATGGCATGACTCTCCGTCTGCCCCACCAGTCCGAGCACCTCAGCATGCCCGTTCTTGCCGAAAATCACGATCTGTGCCTCCGGATTGTTGACATACTGCTTCTTGATGCGGCGCTGCAACTGGAGCACCACAGGACAGGTAGCATCGATGATTTCAATGTTGTTTCGCTCAGCAAGGGCATAAGTTTCAGGCGGTTCACCATGAGCACGGAGCAAGACCTTTACGCCCTGCAGTTCCTCCATCTGCTCATGGTCTATCGTGATGAGTCCCGCTTCATGCAGGCGCTCCACCTCCATACCGTTATGCACAATATCGCCCAGGCAGTAAAGTTTACCGCCCTTAGCCAACTCCTCTTCAGCTTTCTTGATGGCAGTAGTTACGCCAAAGCAGAACCCACTGCCGTTATCTATTTCTATCTGCACGATATTCATTTTTAAATCATTGTACATAAATCTTCACCACCACCTTAGCATGGTCAGGGTCATTCGTAATTATGAGGATACGAGGGTGTCTGACACGCGATTTCTTCAAGTCGGCAGCCACAGCCGTCACCTTCATCTTAACGGTCTCTCCTGGCTGAATCTTACTCTTCTTCAGTTTCACCTGCAAGCCCATCGTAAACATCTGCATGCTGCGGATATCCAGTTCCGACTTACCCTTATTGGTAATCAGAATCTCACCCTTCAGCTTCTTCTTTCCATTGAAACTACCCAGATTGAGATCGGTGGCAGACATCTCTATCTTCGGAGCCAGTGCCTTCTTGGCTGGAGTCATGTTTTCGAAACCAGGAAGAAGAACGGCTGATACCACGATTTCCTTCTCAGGCGCAATCTTATCGCCAGGACGCTCACCGAGATAAACCGATGTCTGGTTCAAGCCCAGGTCGCGCAGTTTCTTGGAATCCAGCACGAAACTGATTTCGGCAGAATGACGCGGAGCCACCTTGGAAGGCGATACGAAAGCATGAAGATAGGATGGCAGATGCATCACTACCGGCTCCAGCACTTCGTCGGTAGGATTGAAGATATGAATGCGCTGAACCGGACGGTCGCCACGGTTCACGTCATCAAACTCCACCTCCTGGGCATCACTCTTGATGACACCCAGCATCTCATCGTAAGAACCAGCGAAATCTACTACGCTGCCCACTACCCTTCCCCTCATAGAGAGGATGAACGGCTCTTCATCCGCATTGGTATAGAGGCAAACCTGCTTGGTGAAAGTACCCATCTGCTTGGCATCGTATACCGCCTTGATGACGAAACTTTCGCCGGCAGCTATGCTCGTCTTCGGATAATCTACCTCCGTACAGCCGCAGCTTTTCAATACATTGTTGATAACCAACGGCTTGTGCCCGTCATTCTTCAGCACGAATTCGGCAGTTACAGGCTTGTGGAACACCACCTGTCCGCAGTCTACCACCTCGTGCTGGGTTGTAATCTTCTGTGCTGATGCAGGCAGCGCCAACAGCGCTGAGAGCATCCATATATTCATCCGTTTCATACTATTCTATTTTAAATTATCAATCTATAAACTTTTAACTATCAATTATTAACTTTCAATTCATAGGTCTCTGTGCGGCCACTAAATTCCGGACTGTAGGTACACTCAGCGATGCAAGTTCCGCTCTGATAGTCGCCCTTTCTATCCACGTAATACTCCATTTCTACGATGTGCTTACCTTTAGATAAACGATCGAAATAGAAATTTGTTGCATGGTCTCTTGGAGAAACATAGCAGCCTATGCTCCACTGATAACCGCTCAACTGGTTAACCGGCTCCAGGCATGCCGCACGCTTATCCGTAATCTGCACAAAGTCGTAGTCGCGGTCGGCGGTGATGATGAGCGTTACCTTCACCTTCTCGCCTACCTGCGCATTGCCCTTGCTCTCAGATTCGGCTGGAACGATGACACGGCGCACCTTGATGCCCGACTCCATGGAACCGATTTCGCTGATAGGCTGCTTAAACTCTGCATAGACAGCTCCCCAGCTGGTATAATCGCTCTTTTTGTCGATGCTCAGCTTAGATGCCTTGCCCGGTCTTTCGGTCTTCACATAGCCCAAAGTAGTGGAATCCTGCGGCATCGGCAGCAGCTTGCCATCCAGTTTCAGCACAGCATTCTCAGCCTTCCTGCTCCAGTTGCTCTCATTGCCCTTCATAAAGGCGTAGACGGCATCCACGGTGTTCACTGGCGTATCCCAAACCTGGGTGCGTTTCGACATCAGGAGCCAGCGCTGCAGTTCCTCGATGGTCTGCTTGTCGTTCGGCTTCAGCATCTGCATCGCCTCTATCACGGATACCTGGGTAGGAATCTTATAGTTTCTCCAGCTGTAGAGTGCCTTGCGGGTATCGTAGTAGCGGCCCATCTCCTCGCGGTAAACGGCATATTCGTTCACGCTCTGCAGATATTCGCCTGCCTTCTCGCGGTAAGCAGCATTCTGCTGGCTGTTTCTGGCGAGTACCACGGCAGCACGCGCCTTGCCATAGATGGAGAAATCACCGGTCATCTTCGACATCTTGTCCAGGAGATAAGCCTTATCCTGCTCCAGATTCTGCTTCATCTTTCTGCCATCCTCCGAAAGGATGTAGAGATAATGCAGCGCCTGTTCGCTAGGATTCACCTTCTGCTTTTTCTCCTCCTGCTTCTTCATTTCTCTTACTTCCTGTGCTGTTTGCCAGGAGAGATAATCGATGGCGGAAGTCAGCATCCGGGCGGTTGATTTCTGCACACCTGCGATGGCATTCAATCGAACCATCATTTCGGCTACCGATGTAGTCATATACCGGCTGCCCTTCATTCCCTTCCACCAGGAGAAGGAACCGTTAGGGTTCTGCAACTTCTTCAGCTTCTCCACCTGATTCTGCAGGCGGATGCTCTCCTGAGTGAGATTTTCCAGCGAGAGATGCTTCTGTACATGGTTTGTGATAGTATTGGCATAGATGGCAGACATCAGCGAGATGGCGTTCTCCTCATCCGGATTACTGATGGCTGGCAGCGCCTTCACCATCAGCCAACTTGGGTTATTGGTGTACTCGATGGTTACCTTTGCCTCTTCAGCGCCCTTCGCCTGCTTGCCCTCCTTGTTCAGGAAGAGTTTGCTCAGGTCGAAGCTCTGCTCACCCTTCTGATGCAGGGTGATAGGCAGGGTGTTCACCACGAGTTCACGGTTGCTCAAAACCGGCAGATAGTGCTGTTCACCATCGCTGTAGCCATTACCGGCAGCCACCACCTTATTAATATATACGCCTTCTTTCAGTCCCTGGACATCAAAGGAGATGGTAGCAGAGCCCTCGGCATCGATGCAGTAGTTCTGCGTCTTCTGCCAAACCACCTTGTTGGTCTCCGGGTCAAGAATCTGCATACGGGTGTTGCCGCTCACCTTCTTGTCGGAAGTATTGAAGAGTTTCACCACGATGGTGCTCTTATCGCCCTCACGCAGGAAGCGAGGCATGTTAGGCTGCACCATCACGGTCTTCTGAGCCACAGCCTCATCCACCAGCAAACCGTTGCGCATCTCCTTGTCATGAGCCAATCCCATGAACTTCCAGGTAGTCACGCTCTCTGGTAGGGTAAACCTGATGGCAACGTTGCCATTGTTGTCGCTCTCCAAGGCAGGATAGAAGAAGGCGGTCTCGTTCATATTCTCACGCACCTGCACCTTGTCGAGGAATTGTCCTGCATCTGAGCCAGAACCACCGGCAAACTGCGGCATCTCCTCTACTACATCAAAAACCTTGTTGGCAGATGGAGCAGCCGCTCCGACACGGGTCATTTTAGAGCTGCGAATCCAGATGCCTTTCGCTTCTTCTCGAACCACCTCGTCTTTCACCGAAGAATGCTTTTCTATACGAACAGCCTCAACGGTTCCGCCAGAGGAACGTTCCAGCTTGCTCAATTCCTCCGCTTGCATATAACCATTATAGCTAAAGAATTTGCCATCAAACTTATCTACATCCAGTTGTTTCTGGTCAAAATATTTAGTAGGATAAACACCCAATAAATCCATCTTATAATACCACAGATTACTCGTCCAGAAGCAGCTTGGCAACCATTGGCTGAATCCGAGCGACATTTTCCAGGAATGCGGGGCTATCTGGTCGAGCGACTTGTCATAGAGTACGCTCATCAGCTGCGCCTTGGCTGGCTTGCCGTCAGGGGTGGTAATCTTCAGCGTCCACTCCTCCTTCTGTCCAGGGGTCAGACGGTTGCGGAAGGTCTTCCAGGCGATATCCAGTTTCTTCTCAGACAAAGGACGGGCGATGCTCATCATTCGGGTATAGCACTTACCTTGCTTCACGAAACTATAGTTCAGTACGATGCCCGACGCATATTCCTCCTTGTAGGTGAAAGGCAGAGTCACGATGCTGTCGCCCAACTCCCAGGCGCCCTTCTCCAGCAGTTTGTTGCCGGCGATGATGGAATATACGATGTGCGCTCCGTTCTCCGAAGAGCCCACCTGGATATAGACCGGCTTGCCATCACGAGGGAAAGTCTTCGCCGTCTGATAATACCATTCGGTAGTTGGCTCCACCGGATGGGTATCTTTCATGCTGAAGAGCGTGAACTTCTGCTGCAGGGTATCCTGTCCGCAGATTGCCTCCAGCTGATGAACGCCAGATTTCCAAACGAGGGAAGAAGATGCAGAAGCAGCATATTCCTTGATAGAAACCGGTGCATTCGCCTCGGCATCCTTCCATTCGCCCTTATCAATTCGATATTTCAACCTACTAGAAATCGGCATACCACTGGCATTGCGGTAAGCGAAGGTCACCGTCTTCAGACTGTCTGTTTCGATACGCTCAGGAAGATTTACCGTGAGGATGGTTGGCTTGGTGCCCAGAGGCAGACTCATCACGCCCTCGTGGCTCTCGCCGCTAATGTCGGTAACGATGGCTGAGACCTCGAAGTTGAAGAAACGGGCGATGCGCATGAACTCGCTCATATCAGCCTCGTCTTTTCCTGACAAGGAAGCCTCCAGCGGAATTTCCACATCGAAGGTTCCGTCCTCACGAGTCACGCAACTGTCTGTCTTTACCAGCTGTCCGGCAGAGCCTGCGCCCCACCACCAAAGCTGGTTTCTGCGAGTCACCTGATACTCCACCTTGGCACCCTGCACAGGCACACCAGAGTAGGTCTTGGCTGTAGCCTTCACCACTACAGTATCGCCCCAGTTATATTTCTCATTCACCTTCGGGAAGGTAATCTCGAAGGTTGGACGCTTGTATTCCTCCACTCTTACATATTTTGTTACCGTTCCATTCACGGAGATGAAATACAGTCCCGTCTGTCCCTCCTTCGGCAATTCGAAATCTACGGAAGCCGTACCGTATTCATCGGTAGTAGCCTTCTGCTCAGCCACCTGCTTCCCGTTAGCATCTCGCAGGATAAAATTCAGTTCCATGCTCTTGCCAGGCACACTGGCATCCAAGCCCTTCTTCACGATGTAGGAAATGGCTGAGGCATGCACGGTCTGACCCGGGCGATAGATGCTGCGGTCGGTAAACAGCTGATGTTTAATCTTGTCATCCTTCCGTTCGTAATAGCGGGTGCGAGAAAGATAGATATCCTTGGCAGGCGTAAACTTGTCATTGCTGGTGGAAATCAAGACGTTTCCATCCACATTCTTGAAGTAAGCCTCGCCGTTCTCATCTGTTGTCAAGCGGGCATGAACTATTCGCTTGTCCTTCTTCGTCTTGAAATCATACCGCTGGTCGTAGAGTTCTATCTTCGCCCCGGCGATAGGCTGTCCGTCGGTAGCATTCACCACTACATAGCGATGTTTGTCATCAGGCAACTGCTGGATCATCACCGCCAGATTGCTGACATAGAAGAGTTCTCGCTGCGGAGCGATGCCGGTATTATCCGAAGTCACCTCCATCAGATAGGCACCCAGCGGCAGATTGCCACCGATTTCAATGGAATCCTTCACCTCTTGATAATCCGGACGACCATAGTAATTCCTGCTGTAATCCTTCTGATGCAGTTTCGTAGTCTTCTTCAGGAGCATCTTATAGGTAGCCTCATCCTGCGCATTATAATCGTTATCTGCCGTAATATTGAGGCGGGAGATGCTGATTTTCAGGTTCTGGAGATTACGCACATCCAGCTGCACCCAAACCTTCTCCCCAGGTCGCAATACCTGCGGCATATCCTTCACCCGGAACATCGGTTCGGTAAGTCGCTTCTGCGCATTTCTCAGTTCGTTCATTCTCGACCATTCACCCCAGCGGCTCAGCGCATAGTTGATATAGTTGAGCTTATCCTGCGGTTTGGCATCGGTAGCACCTTCCATGAAGCGGAAATGCTCCACGGCAAGTTCGCCTGCCTCCGGAATATCCTGATAAATCTGGATGAGCGAGTCGATGGTCTGCAGATACTTCGACTTCTTCACCACTCTCACGTCGTCCTGGCGGTATTTCTCGATTAGCTTATAGGCACAGAGACAAGCCGCACCCCGATTGCCCACCTTATTATAATAGGTGTACAGCTGCAGATACGCCTCCTTGCTGTCTGCCTCGAATCCGATGAGATGCAGCAAATCATTCTTGAAGGAACTTCCGTCCACCCCTTTTAGAGTCAGCGGCACATACTCAGTAGAAGCATGCTTGGCAAGAAGCTCTGGGTGCGCCATCGCTTTTTTGAAGAACTCCTGGCTCTTCTTCAGGTTTACCTTTCGCTGACTTTGATAATAAGAAGCATCCTCCCTTTGTTCCAAAGAAGCCTCATCCACTTCTATTCCATACGGATTATCATGATATACCTTGCCGAGCACAGCATATCTCACCGCTTTCAGCATCGGGTCATTTGTCTTCAAAGCTTCAGCTTCCATCCGCTTCACGTTAGGCGTCAGCGAGTCAGCCGAAATCTCTTTCCAGAGTGTCATCTGTCTTATCTCAGCCGCCAGCAGCTGCCCGTAATCTTTGGCAGCCGAAGCCTTGGCGATGATTTTCTTCATCACCGCGATTTCGCTCTTAGGCTGGGCCTTCTGAGCATTGATTTCAGCTTGCTTCCACAAGTTGTCGTATGTCTGAGCCGCTACCTGCATCGTAGCAAAGAGGGCTATCAGAAGTGATAAAATGTTTCTTTTCATAAGCCAATTGTATTAAATGTTTATAGAATGATGATAATCATCAAACTTTTCATTGCAAAAATACAAAAAAAAACTGTTTTCTAACCCCGAAACTTAAACTTTTTACTATCTTTGCACCAAAATAGTATATTTTACCAAGAAATAACATTAAAAAAACAATGGCAGAAAAAAAGTATGGTCATTTTGATGACGCCAATCGCGAATACGTGATTACTGACCCAAAGACCCCATGGCCTTGGATCAATTATTTGGGTAACGAGGATTTCTTCTCGCTCATCTCAAACACAGCAGGTGGTTATTCCTTCTACAAGGATGCCAAGTTCACCCACTATGTGGATAAGGCAATCGACCTGAAGCAGGTGGTGAATACCAACAAGTGCCTGGTTCATGTGGATAAGTATGGCGATAAGCTCCTGATTACTTCCTGCATCGACAATCTTCTGAAGGGTGCCGTAGGTCAGGCTGTTCAGAACATGAACATCATGTTTGGTCTCGACCAGACAGCAGGTTTGAAACTCAAGCCATCAGCATTTTAGATAAAAGAATTCGGAAGAACGGATGAAAAATCATTCGTTCTTCTATCATAAAAAATAGTTTGTAATAAGATAACTCTATGAGTTGTCTTTCTTAAAACATAGATTTAACATGAAACTTTACGACGTATATCCTCTTTTCGATATTAATATTGTAAAAGGTAAGGGCTGCAAGGTATGGGACGACAAGGGTCAAGAATACCTCGACCTCTATGGCGGTCATGCCGTTATCAGCATCGGTCATTGCCATCCTCATTATGTGGAGATGCTCACCAACCAGTTGAACAACCTGGGTTTCTATTCCAACTCTGTCATCAACAAGTTGCAGGTGAAACTCGCTGAGCGTCTGGGCAAGCTAAGCGGTTATGAAGATTATCAGTTCTTCCTCATCAACTCTGGTGCCGAGGCAAACGAGAATGCCTTGAAACTGGCTTCATTCACCAACGGAAGAACCCGCGTGCTTTCTATAGAGAAGGCTTTCCACGGCAGAACATCCCTTGCCGTAGAGGTAACAAATAATCCTAAGATCATCGCTCCTATCAATGATAATGGTCACGTAACCTATCTTCCTATCAACGATTTGGAGGCTTGGGAGAAGGAACTTGCCAAGGGCGATGTATGTGCTTGTATCATCGAAGCTATTCAGGGCGTAGGTGGTTGCAACATGGTAACTCCTGAGTTTGCTCAGGGATTACAGGCAGCCTGCAAGAAATACGGCACCTTCCTGATTTGCGATGAAATCCAGTGTGGTTATGGCAGAAGCGGTAAGTTCTTTGCACACCAGTGGTTGGGCATCAAGCCAGATCTCATCACCGTAGCCAAGGGTATCGGTAATGGTTTCCCTATGGGTGGCGTATTGATTTCTCCAGAGTTTACTCCTGTATATGGTCAGTTGGGTACAACCTTTGGTGGCAACCACCTGGCATGTACTGCCGCT
>ENA-OPCQ01000120-OPCQ01000120.1-human-gut-metagenome-genome-assembly--contig:-NODE-120-length-14029-cov-1.804136_pt1 | contig 14029 bp, 14 predicted proteins | sample MGYA00241569_ERZ501489 | MGnify/ENA primary metagenome ERZ501489 (study PRJEB25962, sample SAMEA2042576) | human gut metagenome | biome: human gut; feature: human-associated habitat; material: faeces... | reverse complement strand
CACAAAAAACCTTCCGGAAAAGGATACTGTAATTTCTTTTCGGCCATATTTTGATGCATCCTCCTTAAATAAAAGATTGCACAGTATTACGTCCCCTGCAATTCTGTGCAATCCCGGTGTTTGTATGGTTACTTCAGCTCGTTGGTGACAACATCATTGCGGATGACCTTGTTGGTGTCCTCTGTCTTGACAAAAAAAGAAAATTTCATTATAGTAGGAACATGGCAAAGGCGTTGAATAAGAGGAGTATGCAGATCTACGCTGACAGAGAGAAATGCACAGACGCAAGAGAAGCGCAGGCTGAAAGGCATTTTCAGATGGAGGACTGCAGAAGGTAGCTTAGGAGCCGGGAAACTGAAAGCAGAAATGCAGAACAGATGCAGATGCTGCTGTGTAGGTTTTCACGTACCCCGCGTTAAGGGACAAGAGATAGACGGGAATAACAGATGTTTTTTCCGGATAATGAAGGTGGTACCGCGAGAATGATCGCCCTTCGCACATTAGTTATTGGCTTTTGTGTGGAGGGCGTGTTTTTTCTTGCAGAGAACAGGAGCATTTTAAGGTTCCTATAATCAGAAAGATTCAGGAGGAAAACATGAGTAAAGAACTTGCAAAGACTTATGATCCCAAGGGTATTGAGGATCGTCTGTACAAAAAATGGATGGATAACGGATACTTCCATGCAAAAGTTAATCCGGACAAAAAACCTTTTACAATTGTAATGCCGCCGCCCAATGTAACCGGACAGCTGCATATGGGACATGCACTGGATGAGACCATGCAGGATATCCTAATCCGTTTCAAAAGAATGCAGGGCTATGAGGCTCTCTGGCAGCCGGGAACTGACCATGCAGCCATCGCTACAGAGGTTAAGGTAACAGAGAAGCTTCGTAAGGAAGGGATTGACAAGAACGAGATCGGCCGTGACGAATTTATGAAACATGCCTGGGCATGGAAAGAGGAGTACGGCGGAAAGATCATCAATCAGTTAAAGAAACTGGGTGCTTCCGCAGACTGGGAGAGAGAACGTTTCACAATGGATGAGGGATGTTCCAAAGCAGTACAGGAAGTATTTATCAAATTATATGAAAAAGGCTATATCTACAAAGGTTCCAGAATCATCAACTGGTGTCCTGTATGCCAGACTTCCATCTCTGATGCAGAGGTTGAGCATGAGGATCAGGACGGATTTTTCTGGCACATTAATTACCCGATCGTAGGGGAAGAGGGACGTTTCGTAGAGATTGCAACTACACGTCCGGAAACCCTGCTGGGTGATACTGCTGTTGCCGTAAATCCGGAAGATGAGCGCTACAAGGATCTCATCGGCAAGATGCTGAAGCTTCCTCTCACAGACAGAGAGATTCCGGTGATCGCCGATGAATATGTAGACAAAGAATTCGGAACAGGATGTGTAAAAATCACACCTGCCCATGATCCTAACGACTTTGAGGTTGGACGCCGTCACAATCTGGAAGAGATCAACATTATGAATGACGATGCGACCATCAACGAGCTTGGTGGAAAATACGCTGGTATGGACCGTTACGAAGCACGTAAGGCAATGGTAGCAGATCTGGAAGAACTTGGACTTCTGGTAAAAGTAGTTCCTCACAACCACAGCGTTGGAACTCATGACCGTTGCGGCACAACGGTAGAGCCTATGATCAAGCCACAGTGGTTTGTAAAGATGGGCGAGATGGCAAAGGCTGCGATCAAAGCTCTGGATGACGGAGATCTGAAATTCGTTCCGTCCCGTTTTGACAAGACGTATCTTCACTGGCTTGAGAATATCCGCGACTGGTGTATTTCCAGACAGTTATGGTGGGGACACAGAATTCCGGCTTATTACTGTGATGAGTGCGGTGAAGTAGTAGTTGCAAGAGAAATGCCTGAGAAATGCCCGAAATGCGGATGTACACATCTTCATCAGGATGAGGATACACTGGATACCTGGTTCAGTTCTGCATTATGGCCATTCTCCACACTTGGCTGGCCGGAGAAAACACCGGAACTGGAATATTTCTATCCGACAGATGTACTTGTTACAGGATATGACATTATCTTCTTCTGGGTTATCCGTATGGTATTCTCTGCTCTGGAGCAGACTGATCAGGTTCCGTTCCATCATGTACTGATCCATGGTCTGGTACGTGACTCCCAGGGACGTAAGATGAGTAAGTCTCTTGGAAACGGTATCGATCCTCTGGAAGTTATTGATAAATACGGCGCAGATGCTCTTCGTCTTACTCTGATGACAGGTAATGCACCTGGAAATGATATGCGTTTCTACTGGGAAAAGGTAGAAGCAAGCCGTAACTTCGCAAACAAGATCTGGAATGCTTCCCGTTTCATCATGATGAACCTGGAAGGCAAGACAGTGACAGAGCCGGAGAACTTAAATGATCTCTGTGCAGAGGATAAATGGATTCTGTCTCACTTAAATACAGTGATCCGCGAAGCTACAGAGAACATGGAAAAATATGAACTTGGTATTGCAGTACAGAAGGTTTATGACTTCCTGTGGGATGAACTCTGCGACTGGTATATTGAGATGGCTAAAGTTCGTCTGTGGAAGGCAGAGGAAGATCCGAAGGCAGCAAATGATGCACTCTGGACATTAAGAACAGCGCTGACAGAAGGCCTGAAGCTTCTTCATCCGTATATGCCGTTTATCACAGAGGAAATCTACTGCACACTTCTTCCTGAAGAAGAGTCTATTATGATCTCCGAATGGCCTGTATACAGAGAAGAGAGAAACTTCCCGGATGCTGAGAAAGCAATCGAGGGCTTCAAAGAGGTTGTAAGAGGTATCCGTAATACCAGAACAGAGATGAATGTTCCGAATAACCGCAAGACAAGCCTGCATATTGTGGCAAAGGATGCTGAAACAGCAGCAATGTATGAGAACAGCAAGAAATCCTTTGTAAATCTTGCATTTGCAAAAGAGATTCTGGTACAGACAGACAAGAACGGAATCAGTGAAGATGCAGTTTCAGTAGTTGTTTCCAATGCGGTTGTATATATGCCGTTGGAAGACCTGATTGACAAAGATAAAGAGATTGAACGTCTTACAAAAGAAACAGAACGTCTCACAAAAGAGATCGCAAGATGTGAAGGTATGCTGAATAATCCGAACTTCGTAAACAAGGCACCTGCTGCCAAGGTGGATGCGGAGAAAGACAAACTTGCGAAATATAAAGAAATGATGGATAAGGTTAAAGGACAGTTAGAGCAGCTTAAGAAATAAGGGAGTGTTTAGATGAAATTGTATAAGATTTGTAACAAAATCTCCCTTTTACTCCATGTACTTGCCAGCGCAGCGGGATATTTTGTTATGGAGGCAATCTGCCGTCACTCGTTTATAGAAGCCTGGAATTATATGACACAGAGACCTCTGGTTTTTGCATATAATGCGGCATTCATTTTTACTTCGTCACTAATTGTTTATCTGTTTCACAGGAGAGTGTTCTGGAGAATCCTTGTGACATTGTTTTGGCTGATACTGGCCATTATCAATGGTGTTCTCCTGCTCAACCGTGTTACACCGTTTACAGGACCGGATTTGCATCTGATCACAGATGCATTAAAGATTGCCAATAAATACCTGCCTGCTGCAGGTGTTGTGGCAGTCTGCATCCTGTTTGGGATTCTTGTTATCTTACTGTTGATTCTGCTTATTAAAGGACCGAAGTATCAGAAAAAGATTAAATATCGCTACAATATTCCTCTGATCTTGCTGGCTGTTGCTCTTTTTGCAGGAAGTACACAACTGGCACTGGAGAAGAGGGTGCTTTCCAATTACTTTGGAAATATTGCTTTTGCATATGAGGATTATGGATATCCTTACTGTCTGGCAACTACGATTTTTAATACGGGAATCAGCTGTCCGAGAGATTATTCTGAGAAAGAAATCAAAAGAATTGAGAAGACGGAAAAGAATCTCCCGGAAACGCAGGAAGAAAAGCGTCCGAATATTCTGTTTTTGCAGTTGGAATCATTCTTTGATCCTACGCTGGTTAATTACCTGAATATTTCAGAAGATCCGATTCCGACATTCCGTAAGCTGATGAAGGAATATTCTTCAGGATATTATAAGGTTCCCTCTGTCGGTGCAGGTACTGCCAATACAGAGTTTGAATCCATTACAGGAATGAGTATGCATTATTTCGGACCCGGGGAATATCCTTATAAGAGTATTCTGAGAGAGACTACCTGTGAGAGTGCACCTTATGTACTGAAGAATCTGGGCTATACCACCCATGCGGTTCATAATAATGAGGCAAACTTCTATGGAAGAAGATCTATTTTCCCGAATCTCGGATTTGATACGTTTACTTCCGAAGAGTACATGGCAAGAGAGAACGAGAAGAATCCAAATGGCTGGGTAAAGGATGAGGTCCTGACAGATGAAATCCTGAAATGTTTGGATTCTACTGAGGGGCCGGATTATGTATATACTATTTCCGTACAGGGACATGGAGATTATCCTTCAGAACCGGTACTGGAAAATCCGGAGATTACAGTTTCCGGGGCACCTACTGACGAGCTGAACAATAAGTGGGAGTATTATGTAAATCAGATCCATGAGATGGATAATTTTGTCAAAGAGCTGACAGACAAGCTTGCAGATTATCCTGAGGATGTGGTCCTTGTTATGTACGGTGATCACCTTCCGACTATGGGACTGACTGTGGAGGACCTGAAGAACAAGTATCTGTTCCAGACAGAGTATGTGATGTGGGATAACTTCGGACTTAAGAAAAAGAATGAAAATCTTGCAGCATACCAGATGGCGGCAGAGGTTATGGATCGTGTGGGAATCCATGAGGGAACTGTTTTTCGCTATCATCAGGCAAGAAGAAATACCAGAAATTATCAGGTGGATCTGGAAACCCTGCAGTATGACCTCCTTTATGGAAAGAGATATTCCTACGGGGAAAGCGGCGAAAGTCCTTATCTGCGTACCAGAATGCGTATGGGAATCTATGATGTGACTCTGGATTCCATTCAATGTATCTCTGAGGCAGATCATACATATTACATTAAGGGAACGGAATTTACGCCGTCCAGTGAAATTAAGCTGAACGGAGAATGGTATGATACGGTCTATATCAATCCGACTACGTTGATGATCACAGGTACGGAGCTGAATGATTTCGACAGGCTTGCGGTGATCCAGCGAAGCAACAGTTCGACGCGAAAACCGCTGAGCAAGAGCTATGACCGGTCCTGCTATGCACTTTATTCAAATAATAAATGGAAATTAACAGAAAGTGCCGGTACGAATGAAAATTAATCCATAATTTTGTCGGATAAAATATTACGATTGGTACTGGACATCTTCCACCACTATTATATAATGTTAGAGTAACTAAATACATTATAGATAAGTGGTGGAATTTTTTTATGAATTACGAAGAAGCAGTTGCTTATATTGATGAAACTCCGAAATTTACAAAGAAGAACAGTCTGGATCACACAAAGGAATGTCTGAGAAGACTTGGTAATCCTCAGGATAAGTTTAAGGTGATCCATGTGGCAGGAACTAATGGAAAGGGAAGTACATGTGCGTTTCTGACCTCTGTTCTGAGAGAGGCGGGATATTCCTGCGGATTATTTACTTCTCCTCATCTGGTGGAGATCAATGAACGCTTCCAGATCAATGAGGTGAATATTGATAATGATACTTTCCTAAAGGCCTTTGAGAAAGTAAAGGTACTTGCGGATGAACTGGTTGCAGAAGGTAGCTATCATCCGACTTATTTTGAGATGCTTTTTCTGATGGGGATGGTGATCTTTGCAGAGGCAGGTGTTGATTATGTGACTCTGGAAACAGGACTGGGCGGAAGAATGGATGCGACTACTGCTGTGGAGAATCCCGTTGCCTGTGTGATCACATCGATCAGTCTGGATCATATGCAGTATCTGGGAGATACAGTTGCCAAAATCGCAGGAGAAAAGGCCGGGATCATTGTGCCGGGGGTACCGGTAATCTATGACGGAAACGACCCGGATGCAGCAGAAGTGATCCGTGCCAGAGCAGAAGAACTGGGAAGCCCTGCTTATGAAGTGAAGAGATCAGATACAGAAGTGCTCAGAAATACTTCGGCGGGAATTGATTTTGCATTTCGGAATGAGTATTATAAGGATATGGTTTTCTCCATTCCGTTTATTGCAAAGTATCAGGTGATGAACAGTGCACTTGCATTAAAGACGATTGAGGTTCTGCAGAATGTGATTTCTGTATCTATGGATCAGATCCATGTGGGAATTGCCGGAACACGCTGGCAGGGAAGAATGGAAACAGTGCTTCCGGGTGTGATCGTGGACGGTGCTCACAATGAGGACGGGGTAGAGAAATTTGTAGAGACAGCAGAACATTTTCAGAAAGAATGTCCGCTGACTTTGCTTTTTTCAGCAGTAGATGACAAAGATTATACAGATATGATACATACGATCTGCAGCAGGATTACGTTCCGTCAAGTGGTAGTAACCTCTGTTGGCGGATATCGCCAGGTTCCTGCTGAGAGATTTGCAAAGCTTTTTACAGAAGCAGGTGCTTCTTCTGTGGAAGTAGTGGAGGATGTTGAGAAAGCCTTTGGTAGAGCACTGGAAGTAAAGGGGGATGACGGAATGCTCTTCTGCGTGGGTTCCCTGTATCTTGTCGGTGAGATTAAAGATGTGATCAGGAGAAATAAGAAATGATAGATTATGAAGAGGAACTGAAGAAATTTGAACCTTGTCTGGATGTGGCAGATGCGGAGGGTGCGATTTATGAGAGAGAACTGACGGATATCCTGGATATTCTTCAGGAAGTTCTCCGCGAAGCCAAGAGTGGCAGACGGGTAAAATAAGGAGATACACATGAATTGTATGAATTGTGGCGCATTTCTGGTGGACAAAGATCTGGATTACTGCCCGAAATGTGGATGTAATGTGCTGATCCAGAAAAAGGTAGATTACCTTTCCAGACAGTATTACAACCGGGGGCTTGAGAAAGCCAGTGTCCGCGATCTTTCAGGGGCGATTGACTGTCTGAAGCAGAGTCTTATTTATAATAAGCATAACATTCAGGCGAGAAATCTTCTTGGACTGGTATATTTTGAGACAGGGGAGGTGGTTGCCGCACTCAGCGAATGGGTGATCAGTAAGAATCTTCAGCCATCCAGAAATCTGGCATCAGAATATATTAACAAGCTGCAGGCGAACTCCAATAAGCTTGAGGCAATCAATGAAACGATCAGAAAGTATAATGATGCCTTAAACCTGTGCAGGGAAGGTCATGAGGATATGGCTGCGATCAGGCTGAAGAAGATTCTCGTACAGAATCCAAAACTGATCAAAGGTTACCATCTTCTGGCACTTGTACAGATGAAAGAGGGGGAATATAACAAGGCAAGAAAGACGTTAAGGAAAGCCGCGCGGATTGATAAAACAAATACAACAACCCTTCGTTTTTTGAGAGAGATTGACGAACAGACAGGAGTATCCACACGTCTGGAACGTCAGAATAAAAGAAACAGGAAAGCTGTGGACAGCAGTGAGAATGATATGGCAATCCAGATTCCTCAGTATAAAGAAAAAGGAAGGATTCCGCTGTTTTTTACACTGGTTGCCGGATTTTGTGCAGGATTGCTGGCGTTTTATCTTCTGGCTGTTCCTGCCATACGTCAGGGAATCTACAGGGAAGCGAATCAGCAGATTATGAAATACAGTGATGCAGTGTCCAGTCAGGGAGCTGAGCTGACCAAGGCACAGAGCCAGGCTCAGGAATCAGGGGACACAGTTGAGGCTGCTTCCAAACAGATAGAGGAAGAGAAGAAAAAGAACAGCAGTTATGAAGCTCTGATCGAAGCATATGCAGCATTACAGCAGCAGAATGCAGATGAGGCTGCATTGAAGATACAGAATGTTTATGCGGATTTGCTGCCTGCGGATCTGAAAGGGATTTACAATACGATCTGTAACACTACAGGGACAACCGGGATCGAAGGAACTACAGATGCGACAGCAGCAGACGGCACGGACAGTGGTGACAGCGCAGATGGAGATGCTTCTTCGGATTCATCGGACGATGGAAGTTATGACGATGGTTCCTATGACAGTGGGGAATATGATGATGGTTCTTACGATAATTCTGATGGTGATTCGGCGGATGATGGAAGTTACGACACCGGTGATTATGACGATTCCGGATATTGATACCATTTTTCATTTTGATGTGGCAGAAGACATGAAATATCATAAGAAGATGTAAAGATACAAAAGAGATGCATGGAAGTCATGTGTCTCTTTTTTTTACCGAATCAAGTAGGAGGCTGCGAAAAGCAATAAACAGTTATTTGATGTAGAGCTACACTGCAAAGTGGATTGCGAACATTCGCCTGACAAAAAGTGAGGAGGGATATGATGGAGAACAGATTTGAAATACAGGGAAATTCCCTGATCATTCATTTACCGAAAGAGGTAGATCATATGGTGACAGACGAGATACGCAGAGATTCAGATGATATTATACGGAAAAAATATATACGAACGATCACATTTGATTTTTCAGGAACAGCGTTTATGGACAGTTCAGGGATAGGGCTGATCATGGGGAGATACCGGATGATGGGGATGCGCGGTGACTGTATACAGGCTACAGGAGTAAATTCCTATATTGAAAAGTTGCTGCATCTGTCAGGGGTATATAAATTTGTCGAAATCTGTGGGGAAGTCTAAAGAGAGGGGGAAGAAAACTATTATGGAAAATACCAATGAAATGAAAATTATTTTTGACAGCAGACCTGAGAATGAGGGGCTGGCAAGAGTTGCGGCGGCAGCTTTCTGCACACAGCTGAATCCTACTCTGGAGGAAGTGGCAGATCTGAAAACTGCTGTGTCAGAGGCTGTGACAAACTGTATTATTCATGCTTATGAAGGCCAGGTGCAGAAGATAGAGATTTTCTGCAGAAGGGAAGGGCAGAAATTATGGGTTGATGTGATCGATAAGGGAGTGGGGATCAGAGACGTTGCAAAAGCTATGGAGCCTCTTTTTACAACAAAGCCGGAGAAGGATCGTTCCGGGATGGGATTTACATTTATGGAAGCGTTTATGGATGAGGTAACAGTAGAATCACAGGTGGGATATGGAACAGTTGTCCATATGAAAAAGACGATCGGGAGGTAGGAATGGACCATACTCTTGCTCTGATCATGAAGTCACAACAGGGGGATAAAGAAGCAAGAGATACTGTATTTAAAGAAAACGCAGGACTTGTGTACAGCATGGCGAAAAGATTTGCCGGGCGCAGTGTGGAAATGGAAGATATCGTGCAGATAGGAAGCATTGGGCTGCTGAAAGCCATAGATCGTTTTGATATTTCGTACGATGTGAAGTTTTCAACTTATGCTGTTCCCATGATCATAGGTGAAATCAGACGCTATCTGAGGGATGACGGGATGCTTAAGGTGAGCAGAAACCTGAAAGAGAACTGTGCCAGAATTTATTCTGCGAGAGAAGCACTGGAAAAAGAACTGGGACGTGAACCGATACTGGAGGAAGTTGCGAAAGCGACAGAACTTTCAGTAGATGAAGTGGTGATGTCGATGGAATCAGGAGCTGAAGTGGAATCTTTGCACAAAATTATCTATCAGGGAGATGGAAATGATATTTCGCTTATGGACAGGCTCCAGGAAAAAGAAAATGGACAGGATGCAGCACTGAACAGGATTTTTCTGGATGAAATCCTGAAAAAACTGGATGCAAGAGAACGTCAGCTGATCGGTATGAGATATTTTAAGGATATGACGCAGACAGAGATTGCGGCAGAGATGGGAATTTCCCAGGTCCAAGTGTCAAGGATGGAAAAGCGGATTCTGAAGGAACTTAAAAAGCAGGTATAAGCAGATGGGAGTAATTAACTCACCGCTTGTAGAAGGTGGAGTATTCTCTGAAGAGGTAAATAAAAAAGAGGTTACTGTGAACGGAGTGAACAGTAACAAAAAGAGTGTGCGGATTACTATAATATTGCACACTCTTTTTGCTATAATATCTTTATTGTTATATATCGTAAGTTATACAGTTCTCTGTGATCTGAAGATCACATTTTTGTATTTCAGAAGGGCTGTCTGAAGAATCAGTCCTACTACACCACAGGAAACTACTTCTCCGATACCTACGGTAAGCATCATAAGCGGAATCGGAAGATTTACTCCGTATCCGAAGTGAAGTACGAATGGCACGATGACTGCATTGGAAACAATCGGCGGGATCGGCGCAAGAAAACGGTTGCAGCTGCGGAGTCTGTAAGTAAATACTGCTCCGATCAGTGTTGCGATGCTTCCGAAAATAATGTCTACAGGAATGGCACCGCCAAAGAGATTGGCAATGATACATCCCACAAATAACCCCGGAATCGCAGCCGGTGTAAAGAATGGCAGGATGGTCAGTGCTTCCGAAAAGCGAATCTGAATTTCGCCATAGCTGAGTGGTGCGAATAAAAGAGTCAGAACCACATAAATAGCTCCGATCACTGCTGCTTCTGCCAGAAACTGAGTACCTTTGTTTTTCATATTTGATTATCTCCTTTAGTATTTGTTTTACGAGTGGAAGGTTTCGAACACTCGGCTATCGAAGTATATCACTTTTCGGAAGTACGGTCAATGTCTTTGATAAGAGTTTTATTAACATTTTCCTCGTACAGACGCATCTGTATCTGCATAGGTGTTGGATCATCTGTTATTTTCATATGACCGAAATGATTGAAGAAGAAAAGTACCCCAAGTCCGATTCCTATGGAATAAGTGATTTCAAGAACAGTAAAATGACCGGAAGTCTGTCCTGTGACCTGGGTATAGATCTGCGAGAAGAGACCACCGACATCTACATCGTTATTAAATGTCATGATAGAGAAACCTGCACCGAAAAAGGCGGCAAGACCGACGAAAATAATCTTGCACCACTGCCAGACAAGTCCGGAACCGGGTTTGTTTTTAAAAGTGATGATAAAGTCGGCTTCTCCAATATTATTGATTTCAAGGTCCGGTTCTTTTTTTTTGATTTCGGAGATCAGATCCATGACAGACATTACATAACGTCCTGGTTTATTCGGGTCAAGATTTATAACCGGCATCACCCGGAGCCGATTCAGAATTTTACTGTTGCTGCAGGAAAGTTTTGCAATGTTCTGAAGATAAATGTGTGGATGGTTTATCTGGATATTCTGATCTAACTGTAAATAGAGAGTATCACTCATGGTATGTTATCCTTTCATTTTGGGCTTGAAGATCAGGCTTGCAAAATAAGAGAAGATCAAAGCTGCGGAGACTCCCACCGCGCAGGCGGTAAAGCCTCCCATAAAGAGTCCGATCAGTCCGTTTTTGTCAATGGATTCTTTCATTCCTTTCCACAGGATATTGCCAAAACCAAGCAGGGGAACAGAAGCGCCTGCTCCGGCAAATTCTGCAAATGGCTGATAGATTCCGACAGCGCTTAAAACAGAGCCTGTACATACCAGAAGTACCATGATCCGTCCGGGCATAAGCTTTGTCCTGTCCAGAAGAATCTGTACCAGGGCACAGATCAGTCCGCCTGTCCAGAATGCATTAAAATAGTCCATGTATTTTTCCTCCTGAAAAAATTTCTGTATCTACATCATATCCGGAACCCTGTACTGTTCTATTACAACAGCGTGTGCGATACCGGGAATTGGATCCCCCTCGTTGAAGCTTACCTTTGACAGAAGGGCACCTGTGGGAACAAAGAGAATCCTTTTCCATTTTTTTTGTATAATACCCGGAAGAATATAGCCTGCCAGAACAGAGGCGGCACATCCACATCCACTGCCGCCGGAATGTGTATCCTGAGTCTGAGGATCATAGATCAGCATACCGCAGTCCTGATGGACAGATGAGATATCAAATCCTTTTTCTGTGAGAAGGTCGAACAGGATTGTCTGTCCTACCATGCCCAGGTCACCGGTGAAGATGGCATCATAATCGGATGGTTTTCGGTGAAAATCCTGACGATTTCGGGCTATGGTGTCGCAGGCAGCAGGAGCCATGCAAGCTCCCATATTGAGGGAATCCCTGAACCCAAAGTCAATCAGTCTTCCGGTGGTGATTCCTGTTATAACTGCACAGATATTGCGGTTACGGAGTGTGTTTAGTGTTTTGTTGTCCGGGCGTGGTGGCGGTTCATATCCAAGTATACAGGCTCCGGCACCGGTGACTGTCCAGGTAGCAGATAAGGGCCTTTGATTTCCATATCCCAGGGGAAAACGAAATTCTTTTTCTGCGCTGGCAAAGTGGCTGGAAGTTGCACAGAGGATATATTTTCCGTACCCGCCGTCGATACACATTGAACCAAGGGAAAGAGATTCTCCCATAGTGGAGCATGCTCCGAAAAGACCGTAAAAAGGAATTTTCAGATCAGCGGTTCCGAAAGAAGAGGCTGATGTCTGAGCCAGCAGGTCGCCTGCAAAAAGAAGCTGTATATCGGAACAGGTGAGGCCGTTTTTTTTGATTGCCAGCAGAGCGGCCTGTTTTTGCAGAGTGCTTTCTGCAGCTTCCCAGGTATCTGTTCCAAACATGGGATCTTCACATATGGTATCAAAGTATGCGCCCAATGGCCCTTCCCCTTCTTTCCGGCTGACAACAGAAGCACAGCTCTGGATAAAGACAGGATTCTGAAATGAAATGCTGGATGTACCGCAGGTCATTTGTCTGTTCATAGGAAACCTCCTTGTATAATTGTATGATTCTTATGCAAAAACACCTCTCAGGATATGGATGCTGAATAGTTACGGGATCATTGTAAAAAGATAATAAATCACACCGAGAATCCATGAACTCAGGATTCCATAAAGAATTACGGGTCCTGCGATCGTAAATATTTTGCATCCGATGCCGAATACCTGTCCTTCTGCCTTATATTCGATTGCAGAGGAAGCTACGGAATTGGCAAAACCGGTGATCGGGACAAGGCTTCCGGCACCGCCGAATCTGCCGATTTTGGAATAAAGATTACATCCTGTGAGGATCACACTGAAAAGGATCAGGATAAGGGAACACCAGGAGCCGGCGGTATCTTTGTCCAGCCCAAGGTTATCTGCGTAATTTAAGATGACCTGTCCAACAACACAGATGACTCCGCCTGTGAAAAAGGCTTTGCACATATTCAGTGGCAGGCTGTGGACAGGAGTGACTGCTTTTACGTATTCTTCATATTGTTTCTGTTTTTTCTGACTGAGATTATTGTCTGACATAATATAAAACCTTTCTGATTGAAAATCCGGAATTTTGGCACACCAGGTTACTGAGAACGGAGTAAAGAGTAATCGATTGCTGCTTTTTGGGCACTGATGTTAAAGATTAGCTGGAAATTATGGCAGCCATCCGTTATAATAGTAAATCAGTGCCCCGACAGTTTTGCCGGCGGCTATGCACAGGATTGTAAAAGAAAGACCTCTCTGGAATCTGCTTCTTCTGGCAAAGATAGGGAAAATATCTGCCATCTCTGCCAGGGCCATGATCCATCCACCAAGGAAAATCCCTGAAAAGAGCCCGTACAGAATCAGAAACGGGGTGCCGAACCGGATATTCCAGTGAAAAAGAAAGAACAGGTTTCCAAGTTCTGTTCCCCAGAATGTGATGTCTTCGTACAGCAATATATGATCTGCTGTGTGGGTAATTCCTGCATATCTGGGAATAATAGAAAGGCCGATCATAAGACCGGTTAATCCTCCGGCAATAATAAAACCGGAACATAGTCCTGTAAATCCGAGAAAAATCTGCTCTAACATAAGTGCCTCCGATCCTGCCGACAACAAAAGAAGTTTCCAGGTAACTGTCCGGCAGTCTGTTATTGTGAAGCACCGGACAGATATATCTGTGATATGTATTATGGCAGAAATATAAAAATATATACACAGTCATTCATTTGTTACTGTTCACTGGTAATATTCCGCGAGGTGTTTTTTGTGAGCGAAGGTCACAGAAAACCCGAGACATACCGCGCGAATTTATGCGATTAGCATAAATT
>ENA-OPCQ01000117-OPCQ01000117.1-human-gut-metagenome-genome-assembly--contig:-NODE-117-length-14154-cov-1.867792_pt1 | contig 14154 bp, 10 predicted proteins | sample MGYA00241569_ERZ501489 | MGnify/ENA primary metagenome ERZ501489 (study PRJEB25962, sample SAMEA2042576) | human gut metagenome | biome: human gut; feature: human-associated habitat; material: faeces... | reverse complement strand
TGATATGCTGTCCTCCAGCACCTGAAGCTCGTTTTGTTTCAACAATTAAGTCTTCTGGCTTGATATCAATTTCAATTTCATCATTGAATTGAGGCATAACATCTAAACTCGCAAATGAAGTATGTCTTCTAGCTCCTGAATCAAATGGCGAAATACGAACTAAACGATGTACTCCCTTTTCTGATTTCAGATAGCCATAGGCATTGTCTCCAACTACTTCAAATGTAATTCCTTTCAGTCCGGTAATATCTCCGTCCTGATAGTCCAGCACGGTTATCTGAAATCCTTTTGACTGTGCATATCTTGTATACATACGATACAACATGCTTGCCCAGTCACAAGACTCGGTTCCACCAGCTCCAGGGTGAATTTCTAAAATGGCATTGTTTTGATCATATTCATGACTTAATAAGACTTGGATTTCAAAATTCTCGAATTTCTTATCCATATCCGCATATTCTTCTTCGGCAATCATCATCAATTCTTCATCAAATTCAGACTTTAATTCATCAGCCGTATCATTTAGTGAAGTCAATTGTAAATCTAATTCTTCATAACGATCCACAATATCTTTTAATGCGTTTTTTGCACGAATCACTTGTTGAGCTTTTTTTTGATCTTGCCAGAAATCTGGTTCTAAAGTTTGTTTATCATATTCTTCAATCTGTTTATTTTTACTAGATAAGTCAAAGTGACTCACCTAAAGAATGTAATTTCTCTAGGTGAGTACTCACTCCTTGTTTCAATTCATATAGTTCCATTAAGCTGCATGCTCCTTACGAATACGAACCTTTAATAAGAAGAATGTGATTTCACGATCAATTCTTTGATTCATTTCTTCAAACATATCGAATCCTTCTTGTACATATTGTTGTAGAGGGTTATTTTGTGCATAAGAACGCAAATAGATACCACTACGCAATTTATCCATCATATCAATATGGTTGATCCAGTTACGGTCAATATTACGTAACACAACTGTCTTTTCAAAAGGCAAGAATTGACGCTTAACATCTTTGATTTCAGCTTCATATTCATTCCAAATCTTATTTACACAATATTCTTTAACTTCATCATAAGACTTTCCTTCAAGTTCATTTGCACGAATCGCCTTATCTTCAGCCATACCCATCATTTCAATGGATTTAACAACACCAGCAACATCGATTGTTTGTTTCTTTTGATCCGATAAATTAGCTTGTAAAGTTTGTTCAATTGTTTTTTCAAATACAACACGAACCATATCATGCACTTCATCTGCTTCTAAAATACGATTGCGCTGTGCATAAATAATTTCACGTTGACGACGTAATACATCATCATAATCTAACAATTGTTTACGCATATCGAAGTTATATCCTTCAACACGTTTTTGAGCCATTGTGATTGATTTTGTAACTGCCTTTGATTCAATTTGTTCATCCCCCATTTTTTCAAATAGTTTCTGAAGTTTTTCGCCACCAAAACGAACCATCCATGAATCTTCTAAAGATACATAGAAACGTGAGAATCCAGGATCTCCTTGACGACCAGAACGTCCACGTAACTGGTTATCAATACGACGAGATTCATGTCTTTCACTACCCAATACAGCTAAACCACCTAATTTACGTGATTCTTCTGTTAATTTAATGTCGGTACCACGACCAGCCATGTTTGTCGCAATTGTAACTGATTTTGGACGACCCGCCTTTGCAATGATTTCTGCTTCACGAGCATGGTTTTTCGCATTTAATACTTCATGAGGAATGTGTTCCTTATTTAATAATTGTGAAATAACCTCACTTGTTTCTACCGCAATCGTACCAACTAGAACTGGTTGTCCTGTTTCATACAAACGTTTTACTTCACGTACCAATGCAGCATATTTATCTTTTTTATGTGCATAGATTTCATCAGGAAGATCCTTACGAGCTACTGGACGGTTTGTAGGAATAACAACAACTTTCATATTGTAAGTTGATAAGAATTCTTCTTCTTCAGTTTTTGCGGTACCCGTCATACCAGCCAATTTTTCATATAGACGGAAGAAGTTCTGATATGTAATTGTCGCCAAAGTCGAAGTTTCTTCTTTGATTGGAACCCCTTCTTTAGCTTCAATAGCTTGGTGTAAACCATCTGAATATGCACGTCCTGGCATCATACGACCTGTAAATTGATCAACGATAACAATTTCTTTTTCATCACTAACTACATATTCAACTTCACGCATCATGATGTAGTTTGCCTTTAAAGCCTGGTTAATGTGGTGAACAAGTTGAGTGTGTTCAATATCGTAAAGGTTTTTGATCTTAAAGAATTTTTCTGCCTTATGAACACCATCTTCACTCAACATGATCTGACGTGTCTTTTCATCAATATCATAATCTCCAGAAATCAAAGTTTTTTCATGAGTAAACTTATCTGTTTCATATTCTGGAGCTATTAAAGTCTTCACAAAACGATCCGACTGAATGTATAAGTTGGCGGTTTGTTTTTTACCACCTGAAATAATCAATGGTGTACGACTCTCATCAATTAATACAGAGTCAACTTCATCGATTACAGCCATGTGAAGTCCACGCATTACACGGTCTTCAACTTCTGTAACCATGTTGTCACGCAAGTAATCAAATCCAAGTTCTGAGTTTGTTGTATATGTAATATCACATGCGTACGCATCACGTTTTTCTCTTGGTTTTAAATCACGTGTATTTACACCAACAGTTAAACCTAAGAAACGATAAATTTCGCCCATCCAGGCAGCATCACGACCAGCCAAATATTCATTGACTGTGATTACATGAACACCTTGACCTGCAAGTGCATTCAAATATACACACATTGTAGCTGTTAAAGTTTTACCTTCACCAGTTCTCATCTCTGCGATACGTCCCTGATGGAGAATGATACCACCGATAAGCTGCACACGGAAATGTTCCATTCCAAGAACACGCTTGCCTGCTTCACGTACAACCGCAAATGCCTCAGGAAGCAGATCATCCAGTGTCTCTCCCTCTTCAAGACGTTTCTTAAATTCTCTTGTTTTTCCTCTGAGTTCTTCGTCGCTTAACTTCTGCATGTCCGGGCGCAGGCTCTCAATTTTCTCAACCAGAGGCATGATACGCTTAACCTCTCGCTGGCTGCGGGTCCCGAATACTTTTGAAAACATATTCATATTAGGTTTTACTCCTGTTTATTTCTTTTTTATACAAGCATTGCTGCCATATAACAATTGCTACTGTGCGGAATAATTTCTGTTCACTCCGTCCACAGCAGACATGTCAGCAGCATGCGAACATTACAAACGCTTACTATAATACACAATACTTGTATATTCTAACACTTTCTGTTATGGAAAACAATGAATTTTTCATGAACAAACCAAGAAAATTACGGAGTCACCAAAATTTACGTTACTGTTCACTCCGTTCACAGTAACGTAGCCAAAATTCATTCCAGATTGCCTGCGGCAATGGAATTTTGGCTTGTATGTCTCGGGATTTTGGCATATTCATGCCAAAACACCTCGCGGGATAGTGGTGTGTGAACAGTAACAAATTTATCGCTTTGTATCCACGATCAGTCTGCCAAATTTCTGCAGTTCCTTTTTGGCCTGTATAAAATCCGGTAAATGCCACTCCCAGTTCGGAGAACCAATGGTTCCCGGTGTGTTGATATGGCCCTCTTTTCCAAGTCCAAGAATATCTGCCAACGGAATGATCGCATATTCTGCCTGATTCTGCATGGTATACTGCAGGAATCTGTCCTTGACAGAGCCCTGTGATGCTCCCGCCTTCTTTAACATCCTGCGGATTTTTCTTCTGGCTGCGGCACTCATATTTCCATACCACTGCATGATCGTATCATTGTCATGCGTTCCTGTGTAAAAAATCATGTTTTCCACATCATGGAAGGTATCTCGGGCATATTTTCCACCTGTTTCTATGGAGAAGATCAGAATCTTCATTCCCTTCAGATGATAATGATCTTTCAGCATCAGAACCTCCGGACGAAGCAGCCCCAGATCCTCTGCTACCAGATCTAATCCCGGAATTTCTTTCTGAAGTGTATCAATGACCTCATATCCCGGTGCCTCGATCCATTCACCGTCAATAGCAGTCGGGCAGTCTGCCGGAATTTTCCAGTATGTATCAAATGCCCGGAAATGGTCGATCCTTATAATATCAAACAATTTGTTGCTATAGCCGATCCTGTCCACCCAGAATCTGTAATCCTGTTCCTTCATATGCTCCCAGTCATAGATCGGATTTCCCCATCTCTGCCCTGTAGCACTGAAATAATCAGGCGGTACTCCGGCGATGAAGATCGGACGTCCATCTGTATCAAGAAGAAAGTTATCTTTTCCACCCCATACGTCTACAGAATCCTGTCCCACATAGAAAGGAACATCTCCCATGATCTGGATTCCGGCATCGTTTGCAGCCTTCTTCACCTTCATCCACTGTGTGTAGAAAATATACTGAAGAAACATCTGATACTGTGCCTCTGTCTCCACCTCTGCCGGTAACTTCTGTCTGTTCTCCGGCCAGGTTCTATATTCTTCCGGCCAGTCATTCCAGCATTCTCCGTTATTTGCTTTCTTTAATGCGCGGAACACACCATACTCATATACCCATTCCTGTGAAGCAAATTCTTTATATGCTGTTTCTTCCTGTCCCTTTTTCTCTGTAAAAACATCAAACGCAGTTCTTAAGAAAGGCTCTCTGTACTGGCGGACAGCCTCATAATCTACTCTTGTAGCTCTCTCCTGAAATTCCTTTGGATGTTCCTTTAACAGACCTTCCTCTGCAAGCGCATCAAGACTGATATACAACTCATCCCCTGCACAGGAGGAATATGGCTGGGATGGGGAATTACCATAGCCAACCGGATTCAGTGGCAGTATCTGCCATATCTTTACATGATTCTTCTTTAATAACTCGATAAATTGGAATGCAGATTCTCCAAGTTCTCCGGCACCAATACGGGACGGAAGTGCGGAAACTGGCATTAATACTCCGGCTTTTCTCATGATTTTTGTGCTCCTTCCTTCTTTTTACACTTCTTCATTTATAAAATTTCGGTAACTATTCTTCAGCAATCCATTCCAACAAAATATACAAGTCAATATTCCATTGCCGCAGGCAATCCGGAATGAATTTCAACTTGTAATTTTTTAACTGCTGATCAGTTACAAATTTCATAATATCTTTTGATATTTTAACATATTTAGGCCACTGCGTCAAAGCATTCCTTATGCGCTAAAGGTATATATTTTTCCTGACAAAAAAGCTCCCTTACAGGGTGGCATTTTGTCTCTCTGTAAGGAAGCTTTTCTTTATGAAAACTTTTTTATGGCTGTCTATGTTTCATATTTTTGATCTTATAAGCAGATTTAGAATTCCGGTTCGATCAGACCGTAAGTATTGCCTTTACGTTTGTAAACTACATTTACCTGCTCTGTCTCTGCATTGTAGAATACAAAGAAATTATGTCCGAGCAGTTCCATCTGTACGCATGCATCTTCCGGATACATTGGTTTGATTCCAAATTTCTTGGTACGGATGATCTTAACTTCTTCATCCTCATCGTAGTCCTTGTCCAGATATGCTTTCTGGAAGTTGGCTGCTGCCTGCTGTTTGTCTACGATTTTATTTTTGTACTTGCGAAGCTGACGTTCAATGACTTCCTCTACCAGATCGATTGATACATACATGTCATTGCTTACCTGTTCGGAACGAATGATATTTCCTTTTACAGGGATTGTCACTTCAATTTTCTGTCTTTCTTTTTCAACACTTAAAGTTACTACAACTTCGGTGTCAGGAGTGAAATACCTTTCCAGTTTACTGAGCTTGTCCTGGACTGCTGTCTTAAGACCTTCTGTAACTGTAATATTTTTTCCGCTGATGATAAACTTCATGCTTCCATCCCCTTTGCTGTTTGATGAATCTATTATAACACACATTTTTGAATTTTAACACTATTTTATTAAAATTTCACATTTTTTCTGTTTACTTCAGAAATAACTTTAAAGTTCCTTTGTCATTATGGGGAAATAGCAAAAATTCTGTAATTGTTCTGTACATTCTCACTGTGATTCCTGAGATTACTATAAAAATCAGTTAAAGTTTAATCAGTTCTGAGAATGAAATATTTCCGCCAAAAAGATCCAATGCACTGCCTACTGTGACATCCAGTCTGTCTTTTCCATATTTTCGCAGATCCTCAATATCCTTCATGGAGCCAACTCCACCTGCGTAAGTAACCGAATTTCCTTTATATTCACCCAGCAGAGATGCAAGTTCTGTTTCAACTCCGCGTGCCTTTCCCTCCACATCTACTGCATGGACCAGAAACTCATCGCAGTAACTTCCCAGTTCTTTCATAATATCCAGTGTCATAGTGACATCTGTAAATTTCTGCCAGCGGTCTGTCACAATATAGTATTTTCCATCTTTTCTGCGACAGCTCAGGTCAAGAACCAGTTTCTCTTTTCCCACAGTCTCTTTCATTCTTTTCAGATTCTCCCAGGAAATCCTTCCATCTTTAAATACATAAGATGTAACGATTACATGACTGGCACCTGCACTAAGATATTCCCCTGCATTTTCCGGGTTCACTCCTCCGCCGATCTGTAATCCTCCCGGATAAGTATGTAATGCAAGAATCGCCTGTTCTTTTGTTGATTCATAGTATGGGGAGTCATGACCATTTAACAGAATTACATGTCCTCCTTTTATCCCTGCCTTTTTATATAATTCTGCATAGAAAGATGCATCCTGCTCAGATACAAAATTCTCACTTGCCTGATCCTGTACGTCCGTAAGGCTCCCGCCTACAATCTGCTTTACTTTTCCATTATGTATATCAATACATGGGCGAAATTTCATGAAATCCGTACCTCCATATCCGTTATATGTACTCTCAGAATCTTTTTGTACTTATAGCAAGCCTCTTAAATTAATGCATTTGAGACCGTTCAGCAGGATTTCGCGCTCTGATGAGTCGAATCAATATGCATTATTTACAAGGATTGCTATGGTTTCTTTTATATCATATAACTCTTTTAATCTATAGCAATTCTACTATAAAAGAAAGGCTCCAAACCCATATTAGATTTGAAGCCTTCGCTTAACCAGATTATTCTGCTTCTACTGGAACGATAGAAACCTGTTTCTTATCGCGTCCTTTTCTGGTAAATCTTACGACACCATCTTTAAGTGCGAATAAAGTATAATCTTTACCGCAACCTACGTTCTCACCAGCATGGATCTTAGTTCCGCGCTGTCTGTAAAGAATATTTCCAGCTTTAACAAACTGTCCGTCTGCTCTCTTCGCACCTAATCTCTTGGATTCGGAATCACGACCGTTCTTTGTAGAACCAACTCCTTTTTTATGTGCGAATAACTGAAGGTTCATTTTCATCATGTTGTTACACCTCCTTGACTTTTACTGTCAAATATCGATTGTTATAACTACCAGCAATTTCCGTCAGACCGAGAAGTAAGGAATCCATAAGGAGCATCCCCCGTTCAGAAAGATCATTTCTGAAATGAATGGAAACAAATCCATCCTTTTCCTGCACATCAAATTTATCATCTGTGAATTTCTCAAGAGAATTCACCGTGGTAATGATCAGTGCAGATACCGCAGCACAGACAATATCCTGTCCCTCTTCTGCATATCCGGCGTGACCTTTCGAGACAAATTCCAGATAATTTCCATTTCTCTTCTTAACTGTAATTGTAATCATAATGACACCAGATTAACCGTTAATCTTTTCGATTTTTACTTTAGTGTACTGCTGTCTGTGACCGTTTTTCTTGTGATATCCAGTTTTTCTCTTGTATTTGTAAACGATAACTTTTTTTGCTTTACCGTTCTCAACTACAGTAGCGGTAACACTGGCATCTTTCACATCTTCACCAGCTTTTAATCCGTCATTGCTTACTGCAATAACATTATCAAAAGTAACAGTTTCACCAGCTTCAACACCGAGTTTCTCAACTCTGATTACGTCGCCTTCAGCAACTTTGTACTGTTTACCACCTGTTGCAATAATTGCGTACATATGGCACCTCCTATTATCATTACTCGCCAGATATGGTGACCTTTCGGTGCTTGTACCTCTCTGTGCGGCATCTCATTTATAATAGCGGACAAAATTCGATTTGTCAATAAGTTTTTTTCAATTTCTTTGAATTTTTTTCTTTTATTTTACAGGTACAATTTCAATCCGGTATCCGTCAGGATCTGTGATAAAATACAAACTGCAGAGCAGTTATTCAGTTACGGAAAAATATCGATGAGAATTGCAGATGCTTGTTTGGTTTACATAATTATTTTATGGCAAACTATAATTCTCTGATTTCCTCAATCACAGGTTTTCGCACTTTCTTTCTGGTAAGTTCCAGGATATGCAGTGGAGTGATGTCCACTGCTTTTGCCTTTACCGGATCTTTGCGCAGATATTTCTGCAGGACATGGAACAGTTCATCCTGATGATCCTGATTTTCCATATTAATAAAATCAATCAGAATAATTCCGGACAGGTTTCTGAGACGCAACTGTCTGGCAATTTCCTTTGCTGCCTCCAAATTGATTTTTCGGTAAGTTTCCTGCATTTTCTTTTTGCCTGTAAACTTTCCGCTGTTTACATCAATGGATACGAAGGCTTCTGTCTGCTGGATTACCAGAAATCCGCCACTGTTCAGCCAGACTTTCTCATGCTGGATTTCTTCTAAGACAGTTTCCAGGCGATAAAGTTTGTAAAGAGGGAGAAGTTTATCATCATAAAACCGCAGCTTCTCTTTTTCCTCCGGGCTGTTACTGTTAAGGTAGTCAGAAATCTGCCGGGATATCTCAGGGATATCTGTTATGATCTCTTCCAGGTTCCGGCTGTTGGCGTCGCGAACTGCAGAGATATAAAAAGGCTCTGTTCTATATACGCAGCTGAAACAGGTACGGGATCTTCCGTCTACAGCAGCTTTATGATACAGGCCCTTCAGGTATTCCAGTTCTTTCAGTATTTCTTCTTTTGATGCATCTGCTGCATTTGTACGAACGATGATACCAAACTCTTTATCCGGACGGTTAACTTCTGCTTCCATCCACTTACTGATACGGCTTCTGTCATCATTGGAAAGTTTGGAAGACAGACCAAATTTCTTATCGCCGGTTGTAAGAACCAGATATTTGCCTGTAAAATTCAGATTCGTGGTTACAGCCGGTAGTTTTCCCTTCATTGCTTCCCGGCTGATCTGCACAAGGATTTCATCTCCTGCCTTTAATGGGCGGTCACCTTTTTTTACAGAAGCATAAATCGCATTTGGAGCATCAGAAAGCTGCAGGTAGCATTTTTCCCCGGCAGAAATCTGTACGAATGCAGCACCGATATTGGCAGCTATATTCTCTATCTGTCCAACATAAATATTTCCAAGAGAAGATTTCTCCCCAACAGGTTCGAAGCGCAGTTCCATTACTTTACCGTCTTCTTCATACGCACATACATAGCATGGAATCTGCCGGATATTCATTTGGGTAATAATCAGTTTACTCAACTTCTTCACCCAGTGCTTCCAGAGTTACAAATTTATGTTCTTCCTCTGTTCCTTTATCTGCGTATACTTCCAGACGTTTGATGGAATAAGCAAATTCCGGAAGTTCTATGCCAAGCCATGAGAAGAATGTATCTGTTACCAGTTCCGGTTTTGTGTAATTGGCACTTGCGGAAGCAAGCATCATAAAGATCTTGTCTCCCTGAAGTTCCATCTTATAGATAAACGGGCGAATATCAATTTCCTTTTCGCTTCGTTTGGTCTTTTTCATTACTGTGATCTCCGGCTGCGCCAGGAAATCACTGATTTTATCTTTCCAGGAAATTTCAGGCTCTTTTCCCGGACGAAATTCTACATAATAATCGGCTGCTGCCACCAGTGACATTGCCTTACCCGCCTTTCCGTCCTCAACCTGACGGGTACTGAGTACATGTACCCCTTCTACCATCACTGCATCCAGACGTCTTGTGATCTCTGAAGTAGGAACTGTCTCTGCCAGCTCCAGATCAAAGTACTCTCCCAGACTTTCCGTACCAACTCCTAATGGTGCGGCAAAAGACATGATCATATGCGGACTGTATCCACCGGAAAAAGCAACCGGAAGATTGGCTCTGCGGATAGCCTTCTGGAAATAACGCATGGTATCCAGATGTCCCACAAATTTCACAGGACCCTCTTTGCTGAATTTAATTCTTACCTTCATAACATACACCTCCGCCATAACGCATAGCACCACAGCCGGAACATTTCTGACGGCAGTTTGGTGTTACGGTTTCTTTCTTTGCCTGTTCCCATTCGTGGATCAGGAACTTCTTGGTCACTCCTGCATCAATGAAATCCCATGGAAGGATCTCATCTGTGGAACGTTCTCTGAGAGTATAGAAATCAATATCTGTGTTGGTTTCCGCAAAAGATTCTTTCCATATATTATAGTCAAAACTCTCTGACCAGGCATCGTAGATCGCACCTTTTTCATATGCTCTGAGGATAACTTTTGAACAACGGCGGTCACCTCTTGCAAGGAAACCTTCAAGAATCGTTACATCCGGCTCATGCCAGCTGTAGCGGATACTTCTCTGGTTTAACTGTGCGCGGATCTCGCTTTTTACGACCTTTGCTTTCTCCACGAAATCTTCCTCTCTGTACATGCCTGCCCACTGGAATGGGGTAAATGGTTTCGGTACAAAGAAAGAGGTACTTACATTGACCTGAACCTTGCCATTACGTTTTTCTTTCGGCACTTCTTCATAATAAGTTTCTGCAATTTTCTGAGCAAGATGAGCAATACCTTTCATATCATCTTCTGTTTCAGTTGGAAGTCCAAGCATGAAGTAAAGCTTTACCTGATTCCATCCACCTTTAAATGCTTCACCTGCACCATGAAGAATATTCTCTTCAGTCAGACCTTTGTTGATAACATTACGCAGACGCTGGGAGCCTGCTTCCGGTGCGAAAGTAAGACTGCTCTTCTTTACATCCTGTACCTTGCTCATAACATCCAGGGCAAAAGCATCGATACGCAGGGATGGCAGAGAGATATTGACAGCATTGCCATGAAATTCTTCGATCAGGAAGTTTACCAGTTCCTTCAGCTCAGAATAATCACTGGAGCTTAGAGAACTTAAGGAAATCTCCTCATGTCCTGTATTCTGAAGCATTTCTCTGGCACTTGCCTTTAAATCCTCCACATTGCGCTCTCTGGTAGGACGGTAGATCATACCTGCCTGACAGAAACGGCATCCGCGGATACAGCCACGCTGGATCTCCAGGGTAACACGATCCTGAGTAGCTTTAATAAATGGAACTACAGGAGCTTTGATCGCGCGGTAGTCTTTAGTGACATCGGTAATCAGCTGTTTACAGACTTTCTCAGGTACGCCCTCTTTTGCAGGTGTAAAGGAAGCAATGGTGCCGTCTTCTTTGTAGGCTACATTGTATAAAGAGGGAACATAAATTCCGGGAATCTGGGAAGCTGCAAACAGGAAGTCTGCTCTGGAGCCGCCTGCTGCCTTGTTTGCCTTATATGCATCAAACAAAGCATCATAGACAGTCTCACCCTCGCCAATATAAAACATATCAAAAAATTCTGCGATCGGTTCCGGATTATATGCACATGCACCGCCACCGATGACGATAGGGTCATCTTCCTTACGATCCTTTGCCAGAAGTGAAACATGGCTCAGGTCAAGTACCTGAAGCACATTGGTATAGCACATCTCATATCCAAGGGTAATACCAAGGAAATCAAACTCCTTTACAGACTCCTGGGATTCCAGGGCAAAGAGAGGAATATGTTCCTCACGCATAATTTTATCCAGATCCATCCACGGAGAAAAGACACGCTCACACCAGACATCCTCACGTTCATTGAACATGTTGTAGAGGATCATCATGCCCAGATTGGACATACCGATTTCATAAACATCCGGGAAGCACATGGCAAAGCGGATATCTACGTCATTCTTATCTTTCATTACAGAGTTGACTTCACCACCGATGTAACGGGCAGCCTTGTCAACTTTCATTAAAATTTCATCGCTTAAAGCTAGAGTTCTCATAGTATTCCTTTCAGAGGTTATTGTATCAACATTGTGTTAAGCAGGGAAAATCCCCCACAATATTCCTATTATATACGGAATGGTGGGGGATTTCAAGGGAGAGTCGGATAGTTTGCAGTTTTTATCTGACAGTATCAGGCTGTAAAAGCGTGAGTAATGTTTCGTATACATATGTATTTTCTCTGACAATTATAGAAAGTTCCTCTTTGGCCTGATTCAGCTGGTGAAATAAATTACGGACATCAGAACTGTCTTCTTTATTGAGATACTTTGAACGCAGATATCTGTTCTGATCATAGTAATATCGTTCGTCCAATATGATAACAAGACGTTTTATGTCTCTCACGGCAGTAATCTCATATTCATAACCCTGATGTATATAATCTTCCAGTAAGGCAGCAGTCTCCTCTTCATTATTTGCATATACAACAGAAACATGCGGATAGGGTTTTGAGGTTTTTCTGTCTGTAAGGTGTATCATATTCTGGATAAATGAGGAAAGTTCCGCATTGGTACGGATGCGGTTGGTTAAGTGAAACATCTGGATTTCCGGCAGGTTTTCTATGAGTTTTAATGTATTTACCCCTAATTCTTCAGGACATATGGCATCTTCGGAATCGCTGGAAAATATTACAGGAAACTCCCCCTCCGATTGCGTTAACAGAATCTGCAGTTTTTCTGAAGAAAGCAAATGTGCTTCGTCTACCAGAACTGCACTGTAATGTTTCAGCTCTGTATTTTCGGTCAGCTGATTGTCCGAAAGAAAAGCAATACGTTGTAAACGTTTATGCAGTATTTTCCATTCTTTTCCGGCATTGCCGCAGTGAATCATGCATATCTGCTGACGCCTGGACAGTTTCATGGCGATATCATAGAGAAGCAATGTTTTTCCTGTTCCGGGAAGTCCGGTAAAACAGAAATATTCGAACCGGCTGATACGGAGCTTCTTTAAAATCTGGCGCTGGATATCCCGCTGCTGGGAGGTCAGGAAGTATTCTTTTTTCAGAAAACGGGCCGGTTCTGTGATGGGGGAAATCAGATATAGTTCGGCCTGAAACAGATCGTCAATATTCCCCTGATAATCACTGCTCTCCTTTTGCAGTGATCCGCACAGTTCTGTCCAGTCGGCTTCTGCAATATGATCATGATTGGTAAGCCTGACAAGGCGATTCTGACTGCTGATATACGTATAAGACTGTATGGAGCGTCCGAGAACGGAAAGATAATAACGGTTCTGCATAAGCTGTTTACGAATTGCCTCCTCAGATACAGCTCCGCTTTTCAGTTCAATATTTATGATCTGGTCGTCTTTGATCTGGAGAAGATCAAATTCTTTCCCGAGTTTTGGAATCTGGTAGGAATAGAAAAAGCGCAGGGAACAGACTTTAGTCATATGTGTTTCTAACTGGCGTACCAGTGCTTTCATACTCTGAAGTTCCCATTCCCGTATTTTGAGGAAATATTCCCGACCGGATAACTGACGTTCCAGTTTTGACAGAGAATCTGTATTCTGATTTCTCGTAAGTGCATATATGGATATTGATCTCATAACTTTTACCTTTCATTTTGCCGGAATTCTTTTATACTATTATAGCAAATATCAGTAATCGCAGGTAGCCTGAAAACAAAAAACAGCCAGGTAGATTTTTCCCTGGCTGTTTCCCCAATCTGAATCAGATTCAGAAATTGTTTTGGAATATTTATTTTATATTGTGGTTTGGCTGAATTACTCAGCTACAGCGATAGCTTCCACTTCGCAGAGTACGTTTTTCGGAAGCTGTTTTACAGCAACACAGGAGCGGGCCGGTTTGCTTGTGAAGTATTTCTCGTATACAGCGTTGAATGCAGCGAAATCTGCCATATCAGCAAGGAAGCATGTAGTCTTGATAACATTGTCAAATGTAAGTCCGGCTTCTTCAAGAATTGCTCCTACGTTCTTGCAGGACTGCTCTGCCTGTGTTTCGATTTTATCGCCTGCAACTTCACCTGTAGCCGGGTCTACCGGAATCTGACCGGATGCAAATAAGAAGTTTCCTGTCATTTTTGCCTGAGAA
>ENA-OPCQ01000087-OPCQ01000087.1-human-gut-metagenome-genome-assembly--contig:-NODE-87-length-15532-cov-4.681075_pt1 | contig 15532 bp, 19 predicted proteins | sample MGYA00241569_ERZ501489 | MGnify/ENA primary metagenome ERZ501489 (study PRJEB25962, sample SAMEA2042576) | human gut metagenome | biome: human gut; feature: human-associated habitat; material: faeces... | reverse complement strand
CAAATATAAATAGTAATTTTTTGTGTAGTTGTACTATTGTAATGTTATTCAATCTGTACTACTATAATACTGTGCTTAGGCACAAGGAGTTACATATATCACATAAACAATATAAGAAAAGAGGTATAAATATGAAATTAGCAAAAACATTTTTAATGGACAGCGAAACAGAAAAAACAGTATATATTGATACTGATTTAACTAGTGTAAATTTCGGTAAATTATTATTTATAAAAGATAATCATATAATTGAAATCTCATTTAAAGACTGCAATTTTTCTTATGATACTTTTTGGGATATAAAAGAAAAATTAAGTGATAAATTTACAAAATCCGAAGCACTAGTAATAAGTGATGAATTCGCAAAAACAATGCGAACTATAGATATTAGTTTTGTTTGTAAAATTGGTAAACAAATCGGAATGAACTTTGATTTATTAAAAAGATTATATGAATTATCAACTTGTAAGAAAGTGTTTTGGTAAGAAAGGAGAATAAAAAAATGATTAATGAAAAAAGAGTTAAAGAGTTATTTGCAAAGAGAAATTCAAGTAGAGTTAAGATTATAAATTGGAAATATATTTATAGTAGATATTTAGATGAAATGATACCGTACTATGTACAATATTCAGGGGAAGTATATGTATGGAATGAAGAAAGTTTAGTTTATTATAATATAAACAGAAGTGAGTGTGTATCTCTTGATTTTGTTTTAGAAAATGTTGGAATGTAAGGAGGTTAACAATGGAAATTATAAAAAAAAATAATATGAAGTTTTCAAATTTAAAATATGGAGACGTTTTTATTTGGGAAAACGAATGTTTGGCTGTTAAAATGTTCGATAATACATCACATAATAATGCACTAAGTTTAAATACTTATCAAACACTAGCTTTGGATGAAAACTTAGATGTTGTAAAAGTAAAGTCTAAATTAATAATTAAATAAAGGAGAACTAATATGAATACAATATTTTACATCAAAAACGGAAAAAAAACAAATAAAATTAAGCCTAAGTATATGTATAGCTTAGACAAACTCAATAAAGCTATAAGCTATGGAAGTACTATAGTTAGATTTGATGATTTGCAGAAGTGGGTAAGAAGCAAAAAGCATTGGAATTTAATTACTAAGGATAGGGATAGACTTGAAGCAGTATTAAATGAATTTGGATTCTATTATAACTGTGGATTCAGGTCAGATGGTGCAGAAAGCTTTTATATCGAATTGGATTTAACAAAAAAACAAAATCAAAAAGCGGTAAAAATCTTTCAGGATTTTTATATAAATTTATAATTTAATCGCTGGTCTAACGGCACGACGGGAAGAAAGAGGTAATTTTATGAAAATTAAAGCAACAGTTTATCCAAACAAGGAAAGCAATACTAATTTGAAAGCTATGGTAATTCTTGAAGTTGAAGATTGCTTAATCATCAATTCAGTAAAAATCGTAGAGGGTAAAAAAGGGCTATTCGTATCTATGCCACAGTACAAGGACAAAAACGGAGACTATAAAGATATAGTTTACCCTAATTCAAAGGAAAAAAGAAACAGCTTAACAGCTCTCATATTAGCTGAATACGAAAACGTAACAGGTACTAAGGCTAGCACTACAAATATTTAAATATGAATAAATACGATATAGATAATAATTTACATATTAATATTAATACTGGGATTGAGTTTACAAGGGTAGCCCTAGAATTAGGCTACCCTATACAGTCAATCATTAAAGAGTTGAGAGAGCCGACTGAGTATAATATTAAGTTAGAAAATTTGAGACTTACAGATAAAACAGTAACAGGCTATGCATTACTAACGGATATTGAAGATATTGAAAAAACAGTATCAAGTAGAGGTACAAGCGAAAACGGATATACAGCGGATAAACTTATAAGAATATTAAGCAAGTATACAGATTATTAGAATAGAAAGGAGTTAAATCATGTATAAAAGATTAGCAAAGGCTAGCAGCTATGATGGAACCCGAAAATTAACAGATATTAAAGGAATAGTGATACATTGGACTGCTGGGAGTTTTGACACAGCAAAAAATAACGTTGATTTTTTTGCAACGTCAAACACACGATATGCAGGGGCACATTATTTTACAGACAAAAAAGGATATGCAGGTCGTTCTCTTCCACTTAAATACATTGCAAACGCTGTTGGTGGTGGTGTAATGGGAGACGGTGGAAAGAAATATTATAATATTCTTAATAATACGAATACAGTATCAATCGAACTTTGTTCGTCAACATGCAAAGAACCTTATAATAGAAAGCAAATAAAAAGAACTAAAAAATTAATCAAGTACATAAGGCGCAAATGTCCAAATATTAGATATATCGCCCGACATTACGACATAAATGGAAAGTGCTGTCCTGCAACTTTAATTACTCCAGCACGTTGGAAACAGTTCGTTAACGATGTTGGATGTACAGATTTAAAGTATACTTTATAGTAGTTTACCCTGACTAAATATTTAGTCAGGGTATTTTTTTATCGCATTCGAGGAAAAACAAAAGGACAAAAACGTTGATTATATCTAAATTGAATTGGTGGAATTGGTTCAGGCAAAGGTGGGTCATCACTATCAGCTCTTGCGTAATACTGCCATTTATCATTATAGTAACTTCGAATGCTGATTTGCTCGTCAGGGGGTAATTTATCATTATGTGCTCCAACTAATTTAGTTGCTCCTGATGAATCGCTTTCGAAAACAACTTCCGTGTGACCCTCTCCGTCAATGTTATAAAACAATATATCGCCCCTTATTAAGTCAGCTTTAGACTTAAATCTTTGCACTTTAAAACCTAAATTCTCAAGCTCTGTTTTTTGATTTGCTGTGGTAAACTGAGTACTTAAATCACAGCCTCCACCATTATGTAGACCAAACGAAACAAAACTACTGCAATCAAAATAATATCCCTCATACGTCCAAGGTACACTGTGTCCAGCTCCTAACTTATATAAATATTTATTATCGTTTGCAACATTTTCACACCAGTTCAAAAATCCTGTTATACTTGTATCATCAACCAAATTAAAATCAAGTATATCATTCCATTCTTTACTTCCTATGTGTCCGTTAGAATCTCCGTTATATCGTTTTAAGATGTTAGCTTGCGACTGGTCGGCGGGTCGCTCATAATTTTTAAGCCACGCCCCAGTTAAATAAAGTATACTTTCGGTACTTTTAATAAATTCTTTAAATGTGATGGGATAGTCGCTCGTTTTAATCCATTGCAGATTATTTTTTGCTTCGTAGTCTATTACTGAAAGCTGTGTAAACATAGTACTATAAGTATTATATCTCCCGATTGCTTTTGCTCTTTTTTGTAGGTTGCTTTTTGGCGTCCATTGAACAAGTCCATATCCTGACCCCCCTACCTCGTTAAGCATAGGATTTACAGTTGATTCTGCTGATATATTTCCAAGTATGGCACATATCGCATTATTGCTCCACCCCAAATCACTCAACTGTTTGCAATATTTAAGAACGCATTTAGCATTAAATTTTTGCTGTTTTTCCGTCAGGTAACTACTACTTCCGTAGTAGCTCCCTGACTTATCCCTGTATATTTTAGCCATATTATTACCTCACTATCTATGATTAGCTTCTTTATATTCGTTATACTTATACACATAATTAATCGAATGCCAAATAGTTGTTCCATTATCAAACATCTGTTTAATTACATTCAAAGCGTCCTGCGGAATATTACCGATTAAATTAACGCCACTTGTTTTTATATAATTCCAATATGGGCGACTGTCGAATTTAGGAACTTTTATTTGATTGATTTTGTAGCCAAACATAGAAAAATAATCATCAATCATTTTACAATTTTCAGCCGTAATAGTAACAGTTTGTGCTTTAAATCCTATCTGTCCGACTGTAATGTTTGCTACTCCTGTAAAGGCTCCGTGGGGAACGTCTGCCTTGCTTTCCTGGTCTTTTAACGCGGAATCCATAGCGTTTTTTTGATTGTAATAATTTATGCCAGTATCAACTGCATCTGTAACTGAACTAACAGCACCACCAACATTTCCACTTGCAAGTCCGCCAAGGAATCCAGCCCAGTTTTTAATAAATCCAACTTTAGTGTTATTCTCTAAAGTTGAATATTGATTTGATATGCTGTTTTGATTCGCCGCCATATAACTTGCAAAGCTATTAGTAACAAAAGGTAGCTCAACATTAGTTTGCCCCTGTATTGAGTAATCAAGATTTTTTACAACGCCGTCATATTTATTCAAATAGCCGAAGCTAGTGTTTGCTTCTACGCAAGGGAAGTAATAATAAAAATCAATCTTGCTTTTATCGTTGGAAAGTTCGAACTGCCCTTTCATTGAATTACCGTTATTGTTTGTAAAATTAGCGAAGCAATACGGATAGGTAAAGCATTTATTATTTATAGGAGTATATCCGTCAATATTAGTAGGTCGGTTAACCTGATACTTTAACATTTCAGCCTGATTTTTATTTATACCGACATAATTTATAGGGTCACCCGTGTCCTCGAAGTAGGCGGTTTCCTTTATACTGTCGGGGATTGCAGATTTGGGAACCATATACAATCCGCTAACTCCATCTAACTTATTTTTAAGTGTTAGCAAACGTATTAACACGTTCATCACTTCCAAATCATCGGAAAAAATAATACTAGTGCTGTATTCATATTTAGACGGCTGGCACGTGTTTGATATTGCTGTTCCTCCTGAATGCCCTGTTTGTAGTACTCCCGAAGTATCTGTACACGCTAAACAAAAGTACATTCCCTTATCGTCTCCATTTAAAACTACCGATTCTTTGATTTTATATTCATCAATCGGTAATCCCTCGTCAATGATGTAAGCTCCGTATGTATCAACTGGAACGTGTTCACGTTCCACAAAGGAATCCTGAAAAGTTATTCTATGACAGTATGTTTGCCAATAATCATATTCATAATGTAATATACAAGTAGTAAGATTGCTTTTCCATTCAACACTTGTTATAAATATAAAGTATGTTTTATTGGCTTCCTCTATCATTCCATAATTGTACTTGTTACCGTGATAGTAATTAATATCTAATCTTATTGTTTTTTCCGATTTATTACAACTAGCCAAATTAGTTTTAATTACATCTTTGTATGAATTAAAGGCATTTTTTTGCTCTGCTTCAGTGCTGTAATAAACCTGATTTGCGTAGTCATTTATCGGAAAGTTCTTAAAAAGCGTTAAATTCATCATATTATCACCTCACTTTTTAATAAAGAACTGAACTAAAAAGATGTTCGCTCTCTATCCAGTCCATATACATATTCATTACATTAGTAGTCAATTCAAGATATTTGTGTAATAGTTCTATTGCATTTCCCTCATATCCGTTAGATACTTCATTATATAGTGATTTATTAGTTCCATTCTCGTTAGAAGTATCTGTAATATTACTATTACTGTTAGTATCTCCTGTACTATCGTCAATCATATTACTTGTATTAGTTCCCTGATTGTTGTTAGCGTCCGTTATAAAGTTGCTTTTTGTACTAAAAAGATTATCAATGTCAACAGAATTTGATGGTGTATCACTGTGTAAATTAAAATCTTTACTGCTACTGTTGTTGTGGCTATTACTATGATTTTTAGAACTGCTGTGATTTTCGGCAACGCTATTGCTGTTTCTGTCAATTTGATGATTCGTATTAGTATTTGAATCACTTTCCCTATGATAAGTGTTTAGTGGATTTAATTCATTAGCTTTAACTGTAACAAATCTAATGGCTCTATCCTGATACTTTTTTAACATCTTTCTAAAAGCGATTTTAAAATCCAAAAACGTATCAAAATTTAACTCCCTATCGAAAAAAGTATCGCATAAAAATTCTATAAATTTATTCCATTCGTTAGTATCATCTGTATAAAAGTATTTCTTTTCAGAATCTAAAAATTTTTTAACTTTTTCATATACATTTTCGTAATTGAAAATTTTATCATACATATTTACAAGGTCAATTAATTTCAAAGTATAATTTGGATTATTCTTGTACATTCGTTTCAGCTCCTTTCTCAAACTCAAAGATACCGTTAACTGTATCTATGATTTTATTATCAACATCTACTTTCCAATCTGTGCCGAATTTTTCATTAACGTTTGCAATAAACTCTTTTCTATTCTGAATCCTGTTAGAAAGTAGAGTGTTTTTAATATCGTCATTACTGCTGATTTCACTAGTGATTAAACGTTCTTTTTTATTTGGATTAACTAAACTTGAAAGTCCTGTTACTGTTAGAAACTCATTTAAAACGTCCCTAAGTCCGTCATAATAACTACTAATTGTTTCGGGAGTTGAAAAACTCAAGGTTTTTAAATTTGTGTCGGGTCGATTCAAAGAAACAGTTACCGGATTGCCCACCATATGATTATTAAACTGGGTTAGAACTTCATTTAGACTGTTTTTGTCAGGAACTTCTAACAATGCTGACTTTCTACTTAATATGATAGCATTGTCAATACTAACTTTAAGTTCTGCTATGCACTGCGCATACTGCCAAGCTAGTACACTGTCACTAACACTTGTAATATTATAATTATATCCAATTACAGCATTCTCTTTAGTGACTTGCTTTTCTGTTCCGTCTGGCATTATCGCCATAAAAGTACTGTATTCATTCCAAGCGTTAAGTCTGCCAGTAGGATTTGCAGGCGCAACAATTATATTATCGGTTGAATCCTTAAAACCACATACGTAAGCTGAATTAAAAAAACTCTGGTCGATTCGTCGTCTCAAAACACTATTAACATTTTCATAATCGAAAATTCCTGTCAATATGTTGGATAATACGCCATACCAAATATACTTCCAACGCTCTTTATCATATAACGCTTGTTCCGTTCCGTTAGTTGGTTGCAGAACAAAAAATAAAAGGTCATTTATTTTCATATTTTTATATTCCTTTCCATAAATTAATAGGCTACTACTATTGAAGTAGTAGCCTGATTTTTTTACTGTAAGATTTCAAAATAAAATTCTACGTTCATAGTATCAGTTCCAACTGACAAGTTAAAGTTTGAAAGATACGTACTATCAAATATAAAGTGCAATTTATAATTAGAATCGTCAGACGTTGAATACGCGAAAAATAGTCCATAAGAAGCATCTATTACTAAGTTAGAACTAAATAATGAACTAATAATATCAATTCTGAAATCAGAATCTATATTTGTAATTTCAGATTTTGGAATATTTATATAAATATCACCGTGAATATTATTAATATACTTTCTATCTGCTACTTCAACATAATTAATAGCAAAGTTATTATTATCAGTTCCTGCATTTTTTGTCAAAATTGCCGTAGCTTTGTATTTTTTCTGTTTTTGTGATTTATAAGTAAGTGAACCACTATCGCCAATCTGATAATATATTAATGAATTAGAATCGTTTTCGACTTTTGCAACTCTGTGTTTTAAAACTGATATGTCAGTTTTGTTGCCTAGAATGTCAGTTTCATTCTTAGTAATTTTTTTAACTAGTGTTGCGTCAGCGTCATATAAATCCTTGATTTTAGTATCGTGGTCGACTAATTTATCATTAATAGTATCAATATTACCATTAATAGTTTCAACGTCACTTGTGTTCTCTGTGACCTGTGCCGATATAGTTCCGAACGCTGTATCTATCTTATTACAATTAGCGTTTGGCACTCCATAGCTAGGATAGTCGGTTCCGTCCCATAAATATAATTTTAAATTTTTTGTTTCTGTCATTTTATTTTCTCCTTTTCTAATCTCTAAAAAATGTCTGAACTTTATTAAAGTTATTTAAATTTATCGCTTTTCGTAAATCGCTAGGTAAAGAATTATAATAAAAGTATGCTGATTCATCATCTTTATTATATCCTCGCCTAAAAAGTTTATACTGCGAATACAAGATGTTATTAATGTTAAAAAGAATGCCATCCATAGTGAATTCTAATCCTGCATAGCTTCCTAAATCGTTAGCAGTATGATGCTGTGTCGCATACTCGATTGAATCCCAATCGAGATTATAAGCTATTGCACTAAATGAGTTATCAGTGCCATTCTTATTATATATGAATATAGTAGACTTAATCTCGCCAGCTCCGTTTTTAACTGTAACATCACTGTAAACATCAGAGAAGTTTGTCAATTTAAACAAAATTCCAGCACCCTCGATTTTAACGTCGGCAGTTTTTCCGTTTACTGTAATTTCTCCAAAATCTGTATTATAAAATGATACGTATATCCCTGCTCCGTCAGTGTCTGACCTAATATTCACTACTTCTTGAACTAGGGCCCCACTCCAAGTAGCTTTATATATATTACTATATTCAGGGAGTTCTGATAATATAAAATTATGTTCTGCCCAATTAATTTTTGCTGATTCTGTAAGTGAATTATAATTATATAAATGTAATCTACTTTTGATTTCTGCAATATCTTCCCAAGTAAAGCTAAAGCCTGATTTCTGAACGATTCGCATAATATCTCGCATACATTCTTCATTTGTTTTTAGGTTTCCGTCTACAGGTGAAAAACTTGCAATGCTTTTACTTGCTAATTCTTCTAACTTCTGATTTAATTCTGCTATTAGAGTTTTAACAGCTAATATTTGTTTATCTGTATAAGCACGGTCGCTTATACTTGTATCGCTAATTAGCGTTTTAAGTTCTTCTTTAGCTTCGTTTAATAAGCGTTGAAACAATCTACCCAGTTCATCAATTTGTGACTGTAAATTTGTATTTATAGTATTAACATAATTTCTTTCGTTTGTTATTGCTTCATTAATATATACAGTCAAATCATTATCTAATTTTTTTAATTTAGCTTCAATCTCAGTTGAAAGCTCTAATATTTTTTTATTAACGTAGCCTTGATAATCGCTTTCCCAGTTCGATACGTATTCAGTCACTTCATTCATCTTAGTAATTAACTGATGAATTATCTGTTGGGTTGATAATGCGTTATCAACAGATAAATTCTGACTAAACATAAAAGGCAAAAGTCTATTCATTATATCTTCTCCTCTCTTTAAGATTTTAGGTAGTAGGAAAAAAATCCTACTACCTTTATAATTTTTATTCTGTAACTACTGCATTTCTTTCAATGAGATTATTGAAATAATCAACAGGTACATCTGCTTTCTTTACTTCGTGAACTAAAGCATTAACACAAAAGAACGGAGAAGTACTTAATGTCTGCCATATATGCAAATATCTATTATACGCTCTCGCTGTTGGTAAGTCATTACCATTTACTTCATTGTCAGGGTCATCAATTACCCTAAAAAAGTTCTTATCACAAATTACAGCGTCAATCGCATAATACTTTTCGGACCCTGTATCTCCTTTTTTAATGTAACCCAGTCCGTCAACCTCTGTAACATTATCAACGTTGAACGCTAATTCATCTTTATTAAAAGCACTAGCTAAAGTGGCTACGGATAATTTATTCTTAATCTTATATGGTAAAATCAATGCTGTATCATCTTTTGAGCAAACAGGTAAAATCTTAGTTGTTGGATTTTTTGCCCCCCAAGGTGAGTTGCTTGCATTTCTAAAGTTAAATGAACTTGCAACATCCTTAACTACTTCAATAAAGTCGTTGCCTGTCGACTGGTCTGTAACCTCTGTAATCTCAATTGTTTTAATTCCATCGTTCTGCACTGCTGACTGAATGAGCTGTAGCATAAGTTCATACTCTTCCTGATAATTAGATTGATATAATGTTTCTGTTAAGTCGTTAACAAACTTTTCCAAATCGTCCCAAGACTGCATAGCAAGTTTCATTTCCTTTTCCGAAAAAGTCAAAGGAAAAACTCTCTGTCGGTTAAGTCTATGGAAGCATTCAGCATATTCCTGTGGATAAAGTTTGAACATCTTTGCCACTCCGTCTGTGGTAAATTCATAATTAAATCCTGAAACTAATCCTTTTGCGATTTCTCTTGTATCAATTCCTAATCCTTTACCACCTCTTTTAAATTTAGCAAGTGGATTTTCAAATTTAGCAATTCTATTGATAATGTTTTCACCAATAACATTAATAAGACCTTTAGCAAATTCATTCTTTACCGTTGAATATTGTAAAATCGGATTTGATAAAGTTACTATTGGGTCACCGTCCTGTAATTCTGAGACTTTTTTCTGATAATCTGCACTAGCATTCTGCCTTATATAATTTGCAATTTTAATTAAATTTAAATCTGCCATTTTTTTATATCTCCTTTCTAATAATAAATATCCTCAATTTTTATTTCTTCGGATTCCTTTTCTTCTTTTTTTACATCTTCAGCTACAACTGGTATCATCGCTAAAAGTTCCAAGTTCTTTGCCTTTAGGCTGTTAACTGATTCCTGTAGTTCTTCTTTTTCCTTTTCTAATTTTTCTTTTTCATTTACAACTTCGTCAATTTCTATAATTGATTCTGCAATGTCGGTGGTAATCTCGTCAATAGATTCAAACTGTTTGTTTGCTAAATCGTGAATTTTCATTCCTCATCAATCTCCTTTCTTATTTTTTCAAAAAACTTGCTGATTTTTTTAGGGAATACATTCGGATTCATTTTACCCAAATTTTCAATAATTGAAATACACTCCATAACGATTAAATAAGCGCATACAATTTTGAAAATTGAAAATCCTACATTGATTTCTAAAATATTCATAGAACGCTCTGCATAAGCTGAAAAAATAACCGCTATGACTTCGGCAATCTTATGAAGTCCGCCCTGTCGCATTTTTGTAGAATTTAGCGACTTCGTAAGTATCGCAAATATAACGCCTGTAACAACGTCTATTATAATTCCTGAAAAAACAGCCAATCCATAATATAGCATATTCTGTAGCTCCTTTCTTTAAGATAATACTACACTAACATATTACTTACTTCTTGGTCAACTGTGTATTAAAACAATATTTAATTTTTTCTTTTTTCTTTTTTCTTTGTTTGGGTTGTTTTTTCCCCAAAACAGCAAGTCTAAATTGTTCTAATTTTTTATAATTTTCTTCCATATTTAAACCCCCTTTCATTTAATAATTTATATGTGTCAATATCGCCATATATAATAGGTTGATTTTTTAATAATGATAAATCTAATATAGGATTGTGATTGCGAATATCTGTATCGCATAATTTATACTTAGGTAAATCCTCTCCCAAGTCGATTGATAATCCGTAATCTGTAAAACTGTCTGACCGAACAAAGTATAGTCTATTATTATATATATCTTGTATGATATTAAACTCGTATGAATCGAATTTATATTCATTGCCTACTTTTTTAAAAGTTCTTGTATCATCTACAGATATTACTATTCTATATAAAGGTTGATAGTGTTCTCTGAATAAGTCAATATCATCTAACACTTGTAATAGCCAATCATCACTTGATATTACCTCACTCGGTAGTTCAAAAAATTCCAAGCCTGTGACCTGTTCGTTGCCTTTGATTCTTAATAGCTTCGGAATATCATTAATATCCTTAGTGATTCTTTCTCCGTATTCTACACCAATTACAGCAGGATTCTCATACTCCCCACTCGCCATATATGTATATGTATGTCCTTCCTCTAATCCAAAAGCATTAATCCCAAACAAGGTGAAGTATGGATTTATCGGACTTAAGATATTTCCAATAAAATAAACATGAACATCATTTCGAAGTCTAACTATTGTAGCTAGCAAGGATTTAAAGTGGTCGGCTTCGTCAATCTCATATGAATAACTTGAAGTTAACGCGAATTCATCAAATATTATATTGCTTACATTTTCATAATTTATTGATTTGTAATTTTGCTGACGCATTACAGGAATTACATAGCCAAGTATCTGTGCCGATTTTATAAAGTCTCTCCTGTTAAAGTTTCTTTCATCATCTAAATAAGCTTCATACTCATTTATATAATAAACATTGCCTTTGTATTCTATATGTATGTCATATTTATGTAAATTTTTTACAATAAACTCAGTCCACCAATTAGCTTGATGAAGTGCCTTTAAATCGTCCTTGTATCTGCATAATTTAACAAACTGGGTTCCCTTGTCATAAAAATCTTGCAAAACAATATCCCTTTGCGTTGCTGTGGACTTTCCTGTTGTTCTAGTTCCCAAAGAAAAAAATATATCAAAGTTATAATTTTTCTTCGCATTATCATAACTGTAGTAGTTGAATTTTTTATTTTTTGATTTTTTAAATGCATTTAATTCGTCTAACGCTTTTTTTAAATTTGCTTTTTTAATCATAATTATTTAACCTCTTTATTCCTAAATCTGCTAACTGTTCTGCTTGTATCATATCAGCCTGACTTATTAACCCCTTTTTATATTGATTTTCCAATGCGTCTAAAAAGCTGTAATATCCATTATCCAATACTTCTTTTATAGCTTCATACTTAGTCGCTTCCTCTAACACTTTTGGGAATATTAAACTTTCAACCTCAGCTGGGGGTAATTTTGAATATTCAGAAAGCAATCTAATTAAATCATTATAATATTCTGCATTTTTTACGTTGTGTTTTCCTGATATTCGCATAATCATTACTTTCTTTTTATCCTGTTGCATTTTTCTTAATTTTTCAGGTGGTTGGTGCCAATAAGTGTATTGCTCCGACTGTTTACTTTCTAATGCTTTTCTTCTTCTTGCTACTGTTGACGCTCTTTTTTTCTTGCCTTTGTTAAAGTCTCTAACCGAGTTAGTATATTCTTTCCATAGCTTTGATTCTGTCTCCCTCTCTGCTTTAGTTGATAATCCTGACTTTTTTTCTTCACGCCTTAACTTAGCCATCAATTGTCTATGTGCTTTTCTTTCCTGTTCATCAATCTTAATCATAAGTTTACCTTTTTGCTTGTAAAAAAGCTGTCCTGAACGTTTGTCGAACCATTCATTTGACCCTGTCTTTTTCAAATATCTAGTGCTTGTTGTTTGTGTAACGTCTGGATATAATTTGTTTTTTTTCTTCATTTTAAAACTCCTTTCTATTCTATGTATAATTCTTTGTTACTATCAAGTGTAATTATAATTTTTGTTGTAAATAAATCATAGTTTTTGTGATATAAATTACATATTAACTTTGCATATATTCCCCAAGTTTTAGTATTAAAATCCCTCATAGTAACGTCAACTGATTCAAGAACTACGCCACTAACTACGGATTCTTGGTAATCATCAATTTGTAAATCATAGCGTTCAAACTTATATGTGCTTGCTAATCTATTTGCAATTTTCCTATCAAATATCGTTCCATAATGATAACAGCTTTCAACCATTTCTTCAAAAGATTTGTTGTAATAATCATAAATTTGATTGAATAGCATAGTAGCGTTTGGTAATCCTGATATTGTAGCTTGTAGCAGTTCTTTACCTTTTTCGACCTTAGTAAATATATATGATTTTGTTCCTAACGAAGAAAATTGTGTAGCAGTAAACTCGTGTTCTAATACTCCGAATCCTAAATATTTGTACTTGCCTAACGATTCAAGCTGTAATTTATTAAATTCATCAACCAACGACTGTACAAAAGCACTATATTTTACTTTGATACTATCAGTATCGATGTAATATATATCTATTCCATTGATTAAGAATATATAGGCAATATATAATATTGAAGCTCTAGCGTATTGAGGAACATACAATCCATAAATATAAGATGTTTTATGTTGTTTATTTTTATAATCTTTTTCAAAATCACTTTGCTCTTCTATGTACTCCCAACTTGTACTATCATATGAGATTTTATCTCTCAATAAATGCTGTGCGTTATCACCATACAAGGCATTAAGGTCAGCTTTTACATTTTGATAAATTTGTTTGGCTGTTGTTTTTTGGGCGTATAAATCTTTTTCCGAGTTTACCATATTTCTAAAAAATTCCTCCTGTATCTCTTTTTCGCTATACTGTTTGTATTCTGTAGCGTTTTCCAATAATGAATTATATACTTTATATTCGGCTTTTTTTCTTCCGTTATATTCAATGCTATTTAGTTTAAATTCGTTAGTAGCTTTGTATCTTGTTGCTATTTCCAAATATTCTACATCAACGAGTTTAAAGTCATAAAATAAAGATAATGTTAAGTAATCTATGCAAGTAACATACATTCTTATTTTAGGTTCAATTTCTAAAATTTTACCATTGATTATTTTACAGTTGTACATATTTTTTAAAGGATTGTCTAATTCTTCAATCTTGCTAGTGCCTATGGGTTGAAAATCAAACTTAGCCTTTATATCTGATATTATAATAATTGCATTAAACATATTTCTAAAAGGCTTTGGACGTATGTAATTTAAATGCGTGGATTTATACATACATTGCTTTAATTTTTTAACTTTGTCACCATCAAATTCTACAAATTGACTGGGAAAAATTCTTGTTAACATTTGGAATGGATAGTCGCTTGAAAAATCAAAGCTACCTAAATTATTGTTGACCTGACCAATATATTTAGGATTTGAATAAACTAATCCACCCTGAAAAAGTTTTTCCCAAAATTCGAGTTGTTCTTTACTTTTTGCATTTTCCAATCTGCAAAGAAACTTGTTTAATTTTGACAAATTTCCTTTCTTCTTCTCTCCGTGTTTGTTTGTGTAATATTCTGATACATTAATATATGGATTTTGTTCACAATTGAAGCGCATTATTCCAGTTTTTGTGAATGGAATGCTTTCCAAATTAGTGATGTAAGGATTCTTTTTAATTAAACTATACACGGATTTTAGCATAATTTCTACATCTCGGTAGTTATAATCGATTTCTTTCTGTTCCATTTTAGTTAGAGGTGTTCTAAGTATAGTATAATTATAATCTAACTTAGGTAAATTCAACTCTTTACCTAAAGTTTTAATTGACTTATTTAACAGCAAATACGAACATCTAAATTGTAAGCTATGGCATTGATAATATAAGGGTTTATTTTTTTCCAAGAACATATATCCCTTATTATTTAACCTCGTGTCAGATTTAAAAAACTCCAAATTGTTACAAAAGAAACTATATTCATAAGAAAGATTATGAATGTAAACAAGTCCTGTTAGTTCTCTATCCTCCATATATGTATTTAATTCAAATAAATAGTTGTCTAAATCCTCATAGCTTCGACCGAATTTGAGTTTTTTATATTCCCCTGTTTCGCTGTCAATTTTACTTACACAAAAGGAATACATAAAAGAACATTTTTTTACTATACTATCGGATTCTATATGTTGCATATTATTTTTAATATACCACTCATTATTATGTTGAATACATAAGTTATTATTCGAATCATATCCGATAGTACTTGTTTCAATATCTAATCCGTAGATATATCTATAAAATGTTACATTCATATTAGACCCCCTTTCTTGCTACTCCAATAGTATATCATAATAGAGCATATACAACTACACAAAAAATTACTATTTATATTTGTGCACAATGACAATGTAGTAATTGTGTTGGTCTATGTACAATTTGTAACTATTCGTTAAAGTACATCGGTGCCGTGGGGAAATTGACAGAGTGAGGTTGTCTTTCTGAGGGTAC
>ENA-OPCQ01000082-OPCQ01000082.1-human-gut-metagenome-genome-assembly--contig:-NODE-82-length-16201-cov-1.675647_pt1 | contig 16201 bp, 20 predicted proteins | sample MGYA00241569_ERZ501489 | MGnify/ENA primary metagenome ERZ501489 (study PRJEB25962, sample SAMEA2042576) | human gut metagenome | biome: human gut; feature: human-associated habitat; material: faeces... | reverse complement strand
CGCTCTTCCGATCTACCTCGTCACCCAACACAGCTTCCAAGTCTTCTTTATCGAAGATATTTTCTTATCCTTCGGAGATATTCTGCTATCTTTCGGAGATAATTTCTTATCTATCGGAGTTATCTTTTTATCCTTCGGAGATATTTTCAGAATGATTTCATGGTATTTTCTGTACTTTATTTCCCGAATCCACGCAAATCGCACAAATCGCATAGGTAGGAAACGGAAATGTTGTATCTTTGCAACGTCAATCAGAAGTAATGCTGGATTCCTGAAAAAAACGACATAAAAATTTGGAAGTTAGAATTATTCAGCGTAATTTTGCAGATGAAAATCATAAAACAGAAACAATATGCAAACAAGTAAATACCTATTAGCTACAAAAAGAGATGCCGAATGGGGACTCACCATCAGCACCGTGGGACGAGAAGAAATCGCCCCAGGAGAAGCCTATCCAACAAAAGGACATGCTGACGGATATTACTTCGATCTTCAGAAGGGAAGAATACTCGACGAATACCAACTGCTTTACCAGCCAGAAGGTGAAGGAGTGTTCTGTTCTGCCCATCTCCCGGAAACAAAGATCAAGGCTGGAGACATCTTCCTGCTCTTTCCCGGTGAATGGCATAGCTATCATCCATCAGGCACCAAGGGTTGGAAAAGCTATTGGATCGGCTTCAAGGGCAAGAACATCGACGACCGCGTGAAAGCAGGGTTTCTTTCTCCTGAAAAGCCAATCTACCATGTAGGCTACAGTAACGAGATTATCGCTCTCTACGAAGAGGCTTACAAAACCGCACAGGAAGAGGTTGCTTTTGCACAACAGACTATGGCGGGTATCGTAAACCATCTGATAGGCAAAATGTATTCTCTGGAGAGAAATATCGTGTTGAGCAAGGATACCAAGCATGTTGACATGATCAATAAAGCCCGTTTGCGTATCCGAGAATCGCTTGAAGATACGCTCACCATCCAGGAGATTGCGCAGGAACTGGGCATCAGCTACTCTTCTTTCCGCAAGCTCTTCAAGGAGCATACCGGATTCGCTCCCGCCCTCTATCAGCAGAATCTGAAACTGCAGAGAGCCAAAGAACTGCTGTCTACCACCGACGAGAGCATCAAGGAGATTGCATACCGGCTCAATTTCGAATCGCCTGACTATTTCTCTGCCAAATTCAAAATTCAGACGGGCATGAAGCCATCAGATTTCAGAAATATGACGAGATAGTCAAAAAATAAGGCTCTAAAATCAATTTCTCTTGTTCCATATCCCTTTTTTGGTCTACCTTTGCAAACGTGAACAAATAACAGCAACTTAAAAACAAAATTCATAATGGAACAAAAGAAATACTTCTTCGCGGTAGACTTAGGTGCTACCAGCGGAAGAACCATAGTAGGAAGCTTGTCAGACGGCAAGTTTGACTTAGAGGAGCTGACCCGTTTCGACAACAACCTGATCGAAACAGGCGGTCACTTCTATTGGGATATCTACGCCCTCTACTTTGAGATTATCAAAGGATTGAAACTCGTAGCACAGCGTGGCATCCACATCCAGAGCATCGGTATTGATACCTGGGGATGCGACTTTGTATATGTAGACAAGAACGGAGATATCCTACGCAACCCGATGGCGTATCGCGACCCTCATACCATGGGCATCATGGAGAAATACTTTGATGAGAAAATCAGCAAGGAGAAGGTTTACGAAAAGACCGGCATCCAGTTTATGAATTTCAACTCATTGTTCCAGATGTATGCCATGCGCAAGGCAGGAAACGTGGCTCTGGAGAATGCCGACAAGATTCTCTTCATCCCTGATGCACTGAGCTATATGCTCACCGGCAACGCCATCTGCGAATATACCGTAGCATCTACTTCTCAGATTCTGAATCCGATGACCGGCGATTTCGACATCGACCTCGTGGAAAGTATCGGATTGAAGAGAGAACAGTTTGGCAAGATGACCCATCCTGCTACCATCATCGGCACACTGACCGAAGAGGTACAGAAGATAACAGGACTGAATGCCGTTCCCGTCATCGCAGTAGCAGGTCATGATACAGCCAGTGCCGTAGCAGCCGTTCCTGCCAAGAACGAGGAGTTTGCCTATTTGAGTTCAGGAACCTGGAGCCTGATGGGCATCGAGACCAAGAACGCCATCATCAACGAGAAGAGCTATGAGCTCAACTTCACCAACGAGGGCGGCATTGAGGGCACTACCCGATTCCTGAAGAACATCTGCGGCATGTGGATTTACGAGCGTTGCCGCAAGGAATGGAAAGACGAGGCTGCTGCCAACCAGAAAGATATGACTTGCCTGGGTCATGCAGAACTTATAGCTGAAGCCATGAAGCAGCCAGCCTTCCAAAGCATCATCAACCCGGATGATACCTGTTTTGCCAACCCATCGAGCATGGTAGAAGCCATCAAGCAGTATTGCGAAAAGACCGGTCAGCATGTTCCTCAGAGCTATGGCGAATTCTGCCGCTGCATCTTCGAGAGTCTTGCCCTCCGCTATCGCCAGGTATTCACATGGCTCAAGGATTTCGCCGACATCGACCTCAATGTGCTCCACATCATCGGTGGAGGTTCGCTCAACCAATATCTCAACCAGTTTACTGCCAACAGTTGTGGTGTAACCGTATTGGCAGGTCCTCAGGAAGGCACCGCCATCGGCAACATCATGCTCCAGGCAAAGGCATCGGGCTTGGTAAAGGATATTTGGGAAATGCGCCAGATTATCGCCAACTCGCTGGAGCTTAAGACATTCGAGCCACAGAACAAGGAAGCATGGGATGCGGCTTACGAGAAGTTTTTAAAGGTAAAAAATAAAAGGGTAAAAAGGTAAAAATAAACAATAATAACAAAATACATAAAAACAATGAAAGCAGATTTGATTTTAAAGAATTACGAGATTGCAAAGGAGCGCTATGCAGCTCTGGGTGTAGATACAGACAAGGCTATTGAGACTTTGGAGAAAACTCCTATCTCTCTGCACTGCTGGCAGGCTGACGATGTAGTTGGCTTCGAGCGCGGTGAGGCTGCTTCTGGTGGTATCCAGAGCACTGGTAACTATCCTGGCAAGGCTCGCAACATCGACGAACTCCGTCAGGACATCGAGAAGGTGAACTCTCTCCTGGCTGGTACTTTCCGTCTCAACCTTCATGAGATTTACGGTGAGTTCGGTGGCAAGCAGATTGACCGTAACGAGGTAACCGTAGACCAGTTTACAGGCTGGATGCAGTGGGCTAAGGAGCAGAACATGAAGCTCGACTTCAACTCTACTTCTTTCTCTCACCCTAAGAGTGGCAGCCTCTCATTGTCAAATCCTGACCCAGCTATCCGCGAGTTCTGGATTGAGCACACCAAGCGTTGCCGCCGCATTGCAGACGCTATGGGTAAGTTCCAGAACGACCCATGTATCATGAACATCTGGGTACACGATGGTTCTAAGGACATCACTGTAGAGAAGGGACGCTATCGTGAGATTTTGAAGAACTCTCTCGATGAGATCTTAGCAGAGGAGTTGCCTAACATGAAGTCTTGTCTCGAAGCTAAGCTCTTCGGTATTGGCTTGGAGGCTTACACCGTAGGTTCTCACGACTTCTACGCTGGCTACTGCGCTAAGAACAACGTGATGTACACTCTCGATACAGGTCACTATGAGCCAACAGAGAACGTATCTGATGCAGTTTCTGCACTCCTGCTCTTCGTTCCTGAGCTGATGCTCCACGTATCTCGCCCAATGCACTGGGATTCAGACCACGTAACCCTCTTCGATGACAACACACGCAACCTCTTCTCAGAGTTGGTTCGTGCCAACGCACTCGACCGTGCTCACATCGGTCTCGACTACTTCGACGGTTCTATCAACCGCATCGGTGCTTACATCATCGGTGTTCGTGCTGCCCAGAAGTCATTGTTGCAGGCATTCCTTGAGCCACTTGATACCCTCCGCAAGTACGAGGACGAGGGCAAGCTCTTCCAGCGCCTGGCTCTCCTCGAAGAAGAGAAGACATTGCCATTCGGTGCAGTATATGATTACTTCAACTTGAAGAACAACATCCCTGTTGGCGAAGAGTACATCGCAGACATCGAGAAGTACGAGGCTGAGGTACTCGCAAAGCGAGTTTAAGAACGATTTAAGTGAAGAGTGAAGAACGATTTAACTGAAGAGTGAAGAACGAAGAACGAAGAATTCAATAGTCTTATGGCTAAAAAAACACATGAATTCTTCACTCTTCGTTCTTCACTCAAAATCGCTCTTCACTTAATTACCAAACAATATGGAAATATTAATAGGACTTTTAATCATAGCCATCGGCGCATTCTGCCAGTCCAGCTGTTACGTTCCAATCAACAAGATTAAGGATTGGAGTTGGGAATCCTACTGGGTAGTTCAGGGTGTGTTCGCATGGCTTATTTTGCCTTTCTTAGGCGCAATGCTCGCTGTTCCAAGCGGCCATTCCTTCTTTGAATTATTCGACGGTTATGGCTTCAACGTAGCAATGACCATGCTATTCGGTGTACTCTGGGGCGTAGGCGGACTGACCTTCGGTCTTTCCATGCGCTATCTGGGAGTAGCATTGGGACAGAGCATCGCCTTGGGAACCTGTGCAGGTCTCGGCACCATCATGGGACCTGTATTGCTCACATCTTCTTCCCGGAGGTGGACGCCCTCTCATCGCTTACCTTCAGCGTAATTCTCGGCGTGGTAGTCACTCTTCTCGGTATCGCCATCATCGGTGTGGCAGGGAGTATGAAGGCGGCATCGCTCTCAGAAGAAGAGAAGAAGGCGGCAGTAAAGGACTTCAACTTCCCTAAGGGACTTGCCATCGCCTTGCTGGCTGGTTTCATGAGCGGCTGCTTCAATGTGGGTCTCGCCTTCGGTTCCGATATCCATTTCGGCAGTTTCACTCCTGATATGTACAAGACCTTGCCAGCCACCTTCCTGGTTACCCTAGGTGGTTTCATCACCAATGCCATCTACTGTTTCTATCAGAACACCAAGAATCATACTTGGAGCGATTACAAGAACCAGGAGGTTTGGAGCAATAACATTCTCTATTGTGCCTTGGCTGGTGCCTTGTGGTACAGCCAGTTCTTCGGACTGTCACTGGGCAAGGGGTTCCTCACCGAATCTCCTACCCTCATGACCCTATCGTTCTGCATTCTGATGGCGCTCAACGTAGTATTCTCGAATGTATGGGGCATCATCCTAAAGGAATGGAAAGGCTGCTCAAAGAAGACCATCTCCGTATTAATTGTCGGCATCATCGTCTTGATTATCTCAAGCTTCTTGCCACAACTTATATAACAAAAAAGGAACCCCGAGTATTTCACAATGCTCGGGGTCTTTTTACTAAACTTAATTATCTAAACCAAAAATTCTTATAGAAAACAATCTTTAAAACTTATTTCTTTATCTAAAGCCTATATTATCTTGGCAAATTAAATGCCTTGGTCATCTCAGCCATTTCCTCCTGGCTCATACCATCAGGCTCGAATCCCATGCACTTGGAATCGATGTAAATCTTGGCGCTCTTAGAGAGTACGTCAATCTGGTCGAAGGCATCCATCACGTCCAAGCCCTTGGCAAAGACACCATGCTTCTCCCACATCACTACATCATAATCCTCCAACTCCTTCAAGGTCTCCTCAGCAAGTTTCAAACTGCCTGGCAACTGATAAGGAACGATACCCAAACCGAGTGGACAGAAAGCCTTGGTCTCTGGAATCATGCTCCAGAGCAGGTTGCTCAACACGTCCTTGCCCATGAACTTCTTGTTGTGGCTCATGGCGATAAGCTCGATAGGGTGAGTATGAACAGTAGCCTTATAGTTGGAACCCTTCTCGATGAGACGGGCATGAACGCTCAAGTGACTAGGCAACTCAGATGTTGGCATTACAGGATTATTTGCGATGATAACATAGCTGGCGCAATCGTCGAGGATGCGGATGATAGAACCGTTCTCCATAGGCCAGCGAGCCAAGTCGCGCATACGCTTACCTGTACCCTTGCAGAAGAAGTAGCAGCCCTTCAATGCAGGCAATGCTGTACCAATCTGCTTTACTTCGCTGATAGCTGGCAAAGCCTTGATTTCGTCATCAACCAAGTCGGTAACGTTTACAGTGATGTTACCACCATTACGCTCAGCCCAACCATTCTGCCAGAGATAACCGGCAACCTCTGCAATCTTCTCGACCTCCTTTTTCAAGGCAGGACGACCTTCTAAAACACTATTCATATTATTCTTGTTATTAGCTTGTTTAAAATTTCTGCTGCAAAAGTAATCATTTCCGCCCATATCCAACCTATTCTTTTGATATTTGGGCTATGACATTTGGCATAACCCTCAAAATCGTGAAAAATGCAGAAAGCGGCTTCTTGCATCACGCAAGAAAACCGCCCTTTTCATTCTACATGTCAATAGAGAATACATACCCTATCGCTGAGATGAGATTTATGCTCTTTTTCATTGAGTTGAGATATATGCTCTTATTATAACCTGAGATTGATATTCTACTTTACTTCTTTTTCCCTGGGGTTGCATCTTTCCAAAGAGAGAATTTTACAGGGACCATATATCTTACACTTACAGGTTTACCATTCTGTGTACCCGGAGTCCACTTAGGCATTCCCTTCACGACTCTCAATGCCTCAGCATCAAGTTCCGGATCTATAGATTTGGCTATCTTGGCATGCGTAACGCTGCCATCCTTCTGGACGATAAAGGTTACGATCACACGACCCTGCTTTTTGGCCTTGACTGCGGAAGCAGGATATTTGATGTTATCAGCCAGATACTTCATCAACATTAACTGACCACCAGGAAAAAACGGCATCGTCTCTGGTATATCATACACTACGCTCTTAGTCGTATCGGCAGGAGCTGTCGCATCAGAAGTCTTTGCTTCCGCCTTCAGTTCAGCTTCCGCCTTTGCCAATTCTGCAGCCTCGGCAGCTTTCATTTCAGCCGTCTCTGATGGGTTCATCATCTCGACAGCATCCTTTGCCATCGGATTCGCCACAGCCACATCAGTATTCAGAGCCTGCTCAGTCTTCTGCTGAACCTCAGCTACTACTGGAATCTGCTCGCCAATCTCACGAGCCACACTCTCGATGTTGCTCACCATGAGCAACACTCCTGCCAAAGGTGCGAAAAGGAGGTACTTCGCCTTGCCTATTTCACTTGTTCTACGTTTGTTCATCATTTTAATTCTTTTTTTAAGAGGTAATAAATTAAAATTATTGGCAATCTTGGTCGATTCATTCGGCTGTCAATATGCCAAACCTAGAAGGTGATACTGATAGGATTTGCGCGCGTTGCCATCAGATAAAACACTTTCATCGGCTAAATATTCCAAATTCATTCTTACTTCCTGCTTCATCAGCCAGGCAAACGGATTAAACCAGCAGGCGATGGAGAAAAGCTCAGAGAAGAGGGTATCCAGGGAATGGAGACCCGAAACATGGGTGCATTCATGAACCATCACTTCATGCAACTGCCTACCATCCAGGGTAGATGGATACATAAACACCCAGCGGAAGAAGGAGAACGGACTCCCCTCGCCCTTGAGCAGATGTACCGTGATGCCTTCCACCTCTTGTTTCCGGGAAATAACCACAAGGCGGATGATGCTGAAGAGCTGCCATACCAACCGCAATGAGAGGACGGCTACTCCTACCCAATAGATGCCCAGCAGCATATCCATCCAGGTTATGCCGGAAGCCTGAGCCTTTACAACCACCACGGGATAAAACGTGTCGGCATATACATTCGCCATACTCACCATCGTAGGGGTATCGCGTACCCAATATTCCAGATTGAGCGCCGGAACCATCAGGGCGACGGCATAGATGAGCCAGAGGGAAGGCGGCGAAGACCGAAGAAGGTATCGCGGCTCACCGTGAGGCGATAAAACCCATAAAGGAGCATCAGGGCTACATTGATTTTTATAAGATATATTGCCATACAGTTTCGATTTTTGTTTGAAATGAACTTAATAATTATTCTTCCGAAAGCTTGATTTATTCAGCAAAGTTCTCGAGTTATTCTTCCGAACTCTCGATTTCACGGATGATATCCTTGAGGTCCTCAGGACTGATTTTCTCGTCCTTGGCAAAGAAGGAAACCATTTCCTTGAAGGAATTCTTGAAGTAATTGTTCACGAAACCCGACAGGAACTTCCGCTTGTAATCGCTCTCGGCTATGAGTGGAGAATAGACATAACCCTTACCATCCCGCTCCGCCTTGACATATTCCTTGCGCTTCAGATTGTTCACAATAGAAGCCACTGTAGTATAAGGTGGACGAGGTTCTGGCAACAGTTCCATAATCTGTTTCACGGCACATCGTCCCAATTGCCATATCCGAAGCATAATATCTTCTTCCTGATTCGTCAGCTTTTCCATATTTCTATCTTTATTCTTTTAAATTCAACATTCTTGTTTCTAAATCACGCTGCAAATCTACGAACTTTTCGTATAAGTACAAAACAACCTACGTTAAAAAACATAAATCCAACTACATTTTAACGTTTTACGAGCTTTTCGTAATACTAAAACATAGAAAATTACGAGTTTATCGTAGATTACATATAAAAAGAACCAATATATAATAATACACGATCAGTGCCAGTGCAACAACATCTCCATCAAGAACATCCAGATGGATTGCGACAACTTCTTCGATGTGGGTAAGAGCGATAAATACCGCCTAGTAGATTTCACCTTCCAGGATATCACCTGCACCGACAAGAAGATGGCATTCGATGCCAACCTTATCGAGAACACCATAGCGAAGAAAGTGAATATCACTCCTCGCGAAAAGAGCAACGGATTGAAGACCACCGGCGATGCCGACGGGTTGAAATAACACATACATTTTATAGAAAGTAATACAGAATTGAGTACTGAAACGAGCTTTATTTGCAAGAATAAGGCTCGTTTTGTTTTTTTATATCCCTCCTTATTTCTTTTTATCTCTTAAAATTAGGCATTTCCAAATATTTTGCTTAATTTTGCCTGCAAAATAATTTTGAGTAAGAAAATGATAGATATAAAAGGTATAACCAAGAGCTTCGGCTCCCTGCAGGTGCTTAAGGGCATCGACCTGCATATTGACAAGGGCGAGGTGGTAAGTATCGTCGGTCCTAGTGGTGCCGGTAAGACTACACTCCTCCAGATTATCGGTACCCTCGACAAGCCTGATAGTGGCAGCATCATGGTTGATGGCATCGATGTAAGCAGCCTCAGCACCAAGAAACTGAGCGATTTCCGCAACCAGCATCTCGGTTTCGTCTTCCAGTTCCACCAACTTCTCCCTGAGTTCACCGCCCTGGAGAACATCATGATTCCTGCCTTCATTGCAGGCAAGAGCCGAAAAGAAGCCAAGGAGCGTGCCGAGGAGTTACTGGCGTTCATGGGCTTGAGCGATAGAGCCAGTCACAAGCCTGCCGAGTTATCTGGTGGTGAGAAACAGCGTGTAGCCGTGGCGAGAGCTTTGGTCAATAATCCTGCCGTCATCCTTGCCGATGAGCCATCAGGAAGTCTCGACACCAAGAACAAGGCTGAGCTTCACCAGCTCTTCTTCGACCTCAGAGACAAGTTCGGTCAGACTTTCGTCATCGTAACTCATGATGAGGGCCTTGCTGCCATCACCGACCGCACCATCCATCTCAAGGATGGAATGATTGAGAAGACGGTGGAAGCAGGAGCTGCTGATAGCCAGGAAGAAACTGCAGAAGTTGCAGAAGCCCCAACAACAGAAGAAAAAACTGAAGATAATATTATATGAGCAAAAAGATAAAACTCGGCGATTACAATCGCCTTCGCATCGTAAAGAAAGTAGATTTCGGTCTGTATCTCGATGGTGGTGACGAGGGAGAAATCCTCCTTCCATCCCGCTACGTACCTGAAGACGCAGGCATCGGCGACGAGCTGGATGTCTTCATCTATCTCGACCAGGAAGAGCGCCTCATAGCAACCACCGAAACCCCTTTGGCAAAGGTGGGCGATTTCGCCTATCTCGAAGTGAAATGGGTCAACGAATACGGAGCCTTTCTGGGCTGGGGGCTGATGAAGGACATCTTCTGCCCATTCCGCGAGCAGAAGAAGCGCATGGTGCTCGGCAACTCCTACATCGTGCATATCCACATCGACGAGGAGAGCTATCGCATCGTTGCCTCTGCCAAGATTGAGCGTTATCTCAACGAAGACCATCCTCACTACAAGCATGGTGATGAGGTGGATCTCCTCATCTGGCAGAAGACCGACCTCGGCTTCAAGGTTATCATCGACAACCAGTATCCGGGTCTCCTCTATCAGGACCAAATCTTCCAGTACATCCATACGGGTGACAAGATGAAGGGCTACATCGGAAGAGTCCGTCCTGACGGAAAGATAGACGTCACCCTGCAGAAGACCGGCATTCAGCAGACTGCCGATTTCGCCGAAACCCTCTACCAGGATCTCTTGGACAACGATGGCGAGTGTAACCTTGGCGACAAGAGCGAGGCCGACGACATCTACGAGCGTTTCCATGTGAGCAAGAAGGTTTACAAGCGTGCCGTGGGCGATCTATACAAAAAGCGCCTCATCACCGTAAGCCCTATGAGCATCCGATTGGCGGAATAAAGTTTTTAGAACTATATATAATAAGGTGGCGCATCAAATGAGATGCGTCACCTTTATTTTCTTATACGGTTTACCACCCAAACCAAGGGCAGCCATCGTATGATCCTTGATAATCAATTTACCAGCAAGGAAAGCTTTCTAAGTTGTCGCTCAAATTCTTTTTCCGTACAAATTTTAACCTTCATACTACGCCTCCTCTTCCCGAAGTCTTCTCAACAATTCACGAGCATCCATCGGCTTAGTCCCATTCTTCTTATGGGCTTCCAGTTCATCAAGAGCACGGTTGAGGCTTTCTGCCACATAGGCTTCCTGCTCTGCCTGGCTCATATAAGTTTCCTGGTAACTGTTTCCAGACTTGGAGATAGAACTGGCTAATTTTTCAGCATAGTCTTTGAGCTTAGCGACAAATTCGTCAAGCGTATATTGACCAGTAGAAGGTACTTGAAACTGAATATTAATCGTTTCCATCTTATTCCTTTCTTTTAAATTAACGCCACAAAATTAAAGAAAAGAATTGGAAATGCCAAAGAAAAGAACAAATTTCTTTAGTTTAAGATACGAAAAACATTCAACATTTTGAATGTAGCAAACTACATTATGCAAATTAAATATATAATCTGCAAGATGCATCATTTTTTCCTTTTCAACCCAGCCTAATAAAACAAGGGAGCGAACTGCATTGCAACGCAGCCCGCTCCCTTATCTATACTGATGATTGAATTTAATCTACCTTTTCGATAATCTTCATTCCCTCTTCCACTGCCTGCATGTTCAGCGGAATCAAACCATGATGGCGCTCTGGCAATGACTTGTAAAGCGCCTTATTCAAACCATCGGTGCTAACTACAGGACAAACCTTCAGCAGACCGCCCAAAACAATCATATTGAACACCTTGGAGTTTTTCATCTCGGCAGCCTTGTCCATCGCATCAATGCGATAAATGGTGATGTCCTTACGCTGTGGAGGATTCATCACACCATAGCCATCATAAATCAGGATGCCGCCTGGCTTAATCTTCGGCTCAAACTTGTCGAGCGATGGTTGGTTGAGCACGATGGCTACATCATAATGGCTCAGGATAGGCGAAGAGATGCGACTGTCGCTCACAATGACCGTCACATTGGCTGTACCGCCACGCTGCTCTGGTCCGTAAGCAGGCATCCAGGTTACTTCCTTATCCTCCATCAGCCCTGAATAAGCCAGAATCTTTCCCATAGAGAGAACGCCCTGACCGCCAAAACCGGATATAATGATTTCTGTCTTCATTGTTCTAATCTTTTGTAAATGCCAAATTCAACATTCAACATTCAACATTCAACATTACATGTTCGTTGTATCCTTCAGGTCACCCTTAGGATACTGCTTAAACATGTTCTCTTCCATCCACTTGTTGGCCTCAACAGGTGAGAGTTTCCAACCGCTGTTGCAGGTAGAAACAATCTCTACCAGGCTGGAGCCCTTGCCCTGCATGCTTGCCTCGAACGCCTTGCGGATAGCCTTCTTTGCCTTCTTGATGCTTGCCACGGTCTCCACACTCTGGCGGGTTACATAACAAGTACCCTGCAGATGGCTTGCCAACTCGGTAATATTGAGTGGATAACCATGAAGATCAGCATCTCTACCATAAGGACAGGTAGCAGTCTTCTGACCCAACAGGGTGGTTGGCGCCATCTGTCCGCCGGTCATACCATAGATGGCATTATTGATGAAGATGATGGCGATATGCTCACCACGGTTCAGGGCGTGAATTGTTTCGCAGGTACCGATCCACGCCAACTCCCCCGCGCCCGGATAAGTGAAGACAAGACGATCAGGCCACAAGCGCTTGATACCCGTAGCTACAGCAGGTGCACGACCATGAGCAGCCTCCTGCCAGTCAATATCCAAATAGCGATAAGCAAAGACAGCGCAGCCCACCGGACATACGCCTACCGTCTTATCCTCCATGCCCATCTCCTCGATAACCTCGGCAACGAGCTTATGAACTACGCCATGCGAACACCCCGGGCAATAGTGCATCGGGGTATCGTTCATCAGCGTAGGCTTCTTATATACCAGATTCTCTGGTGAAATTATATCATTCATTTTATTAACTTCTTTAATGCTTCAACGATTTCCTCCGGCTCCGGTACGATACCGCCCAGACGACCAAAGTGCTCCACAGGAGTCTGACCATTCACAGCCAGTCGCACATCCTGAACCATCTGACCGGCATTGATTTCTACAACCAGAATGCCCTTCTTGGTCTTGGCGAGTTCATGAATCTCCTTTTCAGGGAAGGGCCAGAGGGTGATAGGACGGAACAATCCTACCTTGATGCCCTGCTCACGCGCACTCTCGATGCTCTTCTCGGCAATACGTGCCGCACTACCGAAGGCTACGATAACATAGTCGGCATCATCCATCTGCTCGGTTTCATAACGAACCTCGGTTTCACGGATTTTTCTGTATTTCTCCTGAAGAGCAATATTGCGCTCCTCCATCACCTCAGGCTTGAGTTCCAGAGAGGTCATGATGTTGACTGGACGATTCTTCGGACGGCCGATGGTAGCCCAAGGACATTCCTTCGCAATCTCCTCCTCGGTACGTCGAGGCTTGACAGGAGGCAGAACCACCTTCTCCATCATCTGACCAATGACACCATCGCTCAGAATCATCGCAGGATTGCGATACTTAAAGGCAAGCGTAAAGGCGAGATCAACGAAATCAGCCATCTCCTGAACAGATGCAGGAGCCAGCACAATCACATTATAGTCGCCATTACCACCACCGCGGGTAGCCTGGAAATAATCACTCTGGGATGGCTGGATGGTACCCAGACCCGGACCGCCACGCTGCACATTGACGATAACGCCCGGAATCTCAGCACCAGCCATGTAAGAGATACCCTCTTGCATCAAAGCCACACCCGGACTTGAAGAAGTGGTAATGACACGCTTACCGGCACCGGCGCCACCATAAACCATGTTGATAGCCGCCACCTCACTCTCAGCCTGCAGAACCACCATACCTGATGTTTCCCATGGCTTGAGCAGAGCCAGCGTCTCTATAATCTCACTTTGAGGTGTGATAGGATAGCCGAAGAAACCATCCGCACCACATCTGATACAGGCATGGGCTATCGCCTCATTGCCTTTCATTAATGTAACTTTCTGATTTGCCATTATTTAGTCCTCCTTCTTACGATAAACAGTGATACAGCCGTCCGGACACACGATGGCGCACGAAGTGCAACCAACACACGCATCAGGTACAGCTGCCTCTACATAACGGTAACCATGCACATTGACTTTTTTCTCTGCCAATGCGATGACATGCTGAGGACAAGCCTCCACACAGAGCGAGCATCCCTTGCAACGCCCGGTGTCGACTACAATAGCCCCTTTAATCTTACTCATATTCTAATTTCTTACTAATTATCTTTACCATTGGAGTAAACAAAGCTCCTGCTGTCCACATGTCGGTTGTTATGGATTGTAGTAGTCTTTGCAATAAAAGCTCATGATATCATCCAACATCTCCTTGGCTGCTACGGCAGGGCTCTCCGGATCGAGGGCAATGGCCTCCATATAGCAGTCGAGGGCACGCTTAAAGTCACCCTGCTTGCGCCAGGCGTTACCTTGCTGATAATATTCTTCTGCTGTCATTTACTCTTTTCTTTTTAAGTTTTGCTCTGCGAAATTACTAATTTTCGGCTAAGAAAAAGAATATAAGCCTAAGATTTAAACTATATTAATGTAGTTTTTCACAAAAATGCGCACACTATAATTCAGTGTGCAATTTTTATGAAAGATGTACATTATTTCTACTAATATATCCTATAAAAAGACAATTCGTCATTTACCGCAGTTTTTTATGGTAAATGACGAACAGTACGATTCCCCTCAACAGAAGGTAGAGAATGAAGGCCAACCACAGGGCATGATTGCCCAGGAAAGGATGCAAGCCGAAGAACAGACCGAAGAACGAAGCCGAGGCTACGGCGGTAGAACAGAGCATCGACTTAGACTGGGTAATGCCTACAAAGATGCCATCGAAGACGAATGCCGACATGCCAGACAGCGGAATCAGCACAGCCCACCAGAAATATTCGCCCGATGCAGTTATCACCTGCTTATCGCTCGTGAGCAAAGAGAGGAAATTCTCGCCACCCACTATATATAATAAGGTGAAACCTACAGCCACGACAGCTCCAAAACCCATCGTTCTTCTAACCACCTCGCGGAATGCTCCCATGTTTCGAGCTCCATAATACTTGCCGCTCAACGCCTCTGCCGCATAGGCAAAACCATCCATAAAATAAGAGAAGATGGTAAAGAGCGTCATCAGCAGCGTATTCACAGCCAGCACAATGGTACTCTCCCTGGAACCTGCCGCCGTAAAGAAGAGGTTGACCGCCACCAGACAGAGGGTGCGGAGAAAGATATCCTTATTGAGCGAAAAAAACTGCTTCAGCGGTTCGGCAGCAAAGAGATGCCGGCAATAGTCATACTTGCTTAACCGGCGATAACAGATGCGATAGAACAGACATGCCATCAGGAATCCCCACCATTGGGCAATAACCGTTCCGAGCGCCACGCCTTCTACCGTCATACCGCCGACAAAGACCAGCAGCAGAGAGGCTATGATGTTCACCACATTCTGCATCAGCGATACCATCATCGGAATGCGCGTGTTCTGCATACCGATAAACCAGCCCGTAAATCCGTAGAGTCCTAGCACTGCCGGGGCTCCCCAGATACAGACATAACAGTATCTTCGTGCCAGTTCTACGACATCCGCTTCCGGCGACATCGCCCACAGTCCACAGCCTATCAGCCATTTCTGGAGAACGAAAAACAGCACTCCTATCCCCACACCGATACTCAGAGAGCGCACCAGGAGCCTCAGTACCTCAGCCAAATCTCTCCTTCCCAAAGCCTGCGAAGTCATTCCGCTGGTTCCCATTCTTAGGAATCCGAAAAGCCAGTAGATGACATTGAACAGCATCGACCCCACGGCAATGGCTCCGATGTAAGCCGCATCGCCGATATGCCCGACGATGGCGACATCCACCAAACCCAAAAGCGGTACCGTGATATTGGATATTATCGACGGCACCGCTAATTGTAATATTCGTTTATTCACGTACTTTAATGATTATCATTAATCACTAATAAATAATCACTATACTCTATATTTCGCAGCCTGCTCCTCAATATAGGCAGCATCGCTGAAATAGTCGATACGCATAGCCTTGCGAACCTCATCCATGGTCTGGGCTGCAAACTCGCGGGCATCCTCGCTACCCTTCTTCAGGATATTGAATACCTCAGGAATATCCTGCTCAAACTCATGACGGCGGGCACGGATTGGGTCGAGCATCTTGTTGATGACGCTGTTCAGGAACTTCTTGCAAGTACCGTCACCGATACCACCCTTCACATACTGCTCCTTCAACTCATCCAAAGTCTTGAACTCAGGCCAGAACTCTGCGAAATCCTCAGGAGTAGAGAATGCCTCGAGATAGGTGAATACGGCATTGCCCTCCAGATGTCCTGGCTCTTCCATGCTCATACGTG
>ENA-OPCQ01000079-OPCQ01000079.1-human-gut-metagenome-genome-assembly--contig:-NODE-79-length-16495-cov-7.622689_pt1 | contig 16495 bp, 13 predicted proteins | sample MGYA00241569_ERZ501489 | MGnify/ENA primary metagenome ERZ501489 (study PRJEB25962, sample SAMEA2042576) | human gut metagenome | biome: human gut; feature: human-associated habitat; material: faeces... | reverse complement strand
CTGCTGGCTGTGAAAGACGAGTGGTTTTCCGATGACCTTCGCAAGCTGGACGATGACAATGTGTACCGCAAGCTGCAAGGCCACTGGGTTATTGAGATGTCGGAGATGATCGCCACAGCAAACGCCAAGAGCATTGAGGAAATCAAGTCTTTTTTGAGCCGACAGAAGGAGGTCTATAAAATCCCATACGAAACCCACCCGGAGGACAGGCTGCGGCAATGCGTGTTCGGCGGCACTTCCAATGCCCTTGACTTCCTGCCCCTTGACCGTTCCGGCAACCGGCGCTTTCTGCCGGTCATGGTGTACCCGGAACAGGCGGAAGTTCATATTCTGGACGATGAAGCCGCTTCCAGAGCCTACATGGAGCAGCTATGGGCGGAAGCCATGACCATTTACCGCAGCGGGGATTTTAAGCTGTCTTTCAGCCCCGAAATGGTGCGCTATCTCAAAGAACACCAGCGGGACTTTATGCCGGAGGACACCAAGGCCGGGATAATTCAAGCCTACCTTGACCGCTATACCGGCAGCATGGTGTGTTCCAAGCAGCTTTTCCGGGAAGCCCTGAACCACCCTTTTGACGAGCCGAAGCAATGGGAAATCCGGGAGGTCAATGACATTATGAACCACTGTGTCACAGGCTGGCACTACTTTTCCAATCCCCGGATGTTCCCGGAATACGGCAGGCAGAAGGGCTGGGAGCGTGAAACCCCGGCAACGGATACCAGCAACGGAGCCGAAAAAATCCCGGAGGGATTTGTGGAGGTCACAGAGCAGATGGAGCTTCCTTTCTGAAAATCCCACCCCGTTGCCGACTTTGTCACTCCCGTTGCCAGGCTGGTTGCCGGGGAAAGCCCCATAACTGCGGGCTTTTTCCCCTATCAGCAACCAAAGCAACAGAAAAATCAAAGAAAATATAAATTGTAACCAAACCGCCAGACAGAGATGGTTTTGAGGTTTTTTGAAGCCCGTTGCCGGACTTCGTTGCCGACCTTCTCCTTGTCTGGCTATTCTATTATGGAGGATAACTGCCTATGGCAAAAACGAAAACAGAGATTCATGTTACCACAGTTTTTGACGGCGAGCTGGACGCAGCGGATGTCTTTGTGAGCCTGATTGCCCAAAAATATGGGCAGAATACCGGCAAGGAAAATCTTGTGAAAACGCAAGATTTAGGATATAATAAAGACGAGGTTCAGAAGAACCGTGTTCCGTCTGGATTGTGCGGGTAAACGGTTATGATGAACGGATACGAATACACAGGCATGGACGCAATTCTGGCGGGCAGCTTCCGGGCGGCCATCTATTGCAGGCTTTCCAAAGACGATGACCTTGACGGGGAGAGCGCCAGTATTGCCAACCAGCGGGATATGCTGGAAAGCTGCTGTGAAAAGCAGGGATGGGAGGTTGTGGCAGTCTATCAGGACGATGGCTACACGGGGCTGAACATGGAGCGCCCCGACTTGAAACGGATGTTAAAGGCCATCGAGCGCAGGCAGATAAATCTTGTGATAACGAAAGATTTATCGAGGTTGGGCCGAAATTACTTGCAGACCGGCACACTGATCGAGGACTTCTTCCCCCGTCACGGCGTCCGCTATATCGCCATGAATGACGGTATCGACACCATGCGGGACAACAACGACATTGCGCCGTTCAAGAACATCCTGAACGAGATGTACAGCAAGGACATTTCCAAGAAGGTACATTCCTCGTATCTTCTGAAAGCCCAGCAAGGCCAGTTTACCGGCTGTGTGGCTCCCTTTGGGTATCGGAAAGACCCGGAGGACAAAAACCACCTGCTGGTGGACGAGGAAACCGCCCCCATTGTCCGGCAAATCTTCCTTTGGGCGCTGGAAGGACACGGCCCCAACTTTATCCGGCGCAGGCTGGAAGAACAAAAGGTGCCTTGCCCTACATGGTGGAACCGGGAACGGGGCTTCCGCAATGTCCACACCAAATGGGAAAAGAAAGACCCGGAAAACGGGCGGTATATGTGGGATTTCTCGGTAATCAAGGACATCCTGATGAATCCCGTTTATACCGGGGCGATAGCTTCCCAAAAGAAGGACTATCGCTTCAAAATCGGCACCATTGGCGAGAAGAAGCCGCAGGACTGGATCGTGGTGGAGGAACGGCACGAACCGTTGATTGACAGCAAAAGTTTTGCCATCGTGCAGGACAAGCTGAAATCCCGCCAGCGCCCCCGGCAGGACGGGGAAACCAGCCTGTTTGCCGGGCTTATCAAGTGCGGCGAGTGCGGCAAGTCGCTGACCATCCGCACCACCCACGCCAAGCACCCGCAGCAGATTTACGCCTGTAAGACCTATGGGGCGTTTGGCAAGAACCATTGCACCCAGCACCGGGTGGAGTACGACACCCTTTACCACCTTGTCCTGAACAAAATCCGGGAGTGCGCCAAGGCTGCCCTGACCGATGGGAAAGCCATTGCCGGGAAGCTGACCAACACCTGCGAAGCCGAACAGAAAGGCCAGCGGGAAGCGTTGGAGCGTTCCCTGACAAAAGACGAGGAACGGATTGAGGTGCTGGAAAAGATGGTGCTGCGGCTCTATGAGGACATGGTTGCCGGACGGATCAGCGAAGCCAACTTCAATCTCATGCTGGACAAGACGCAGAAGGAACAGGCCGAGTTGAAAGAACGGGTTGCACAGGGGTGCAAGAAGCTGGCCGATGAAATGCGGCTGGCGATGGACGCCAAACAATGGGTGGACGCCATTCAGGAATATGCTGACATCACGGAGCTGGATGCAGCCACCCTAAACCGCCTGATTAAAGAAATCGTTGTCCATGAACACATCGACAGCGATAAGACACGACACATTTCTATCGAAATTCACTTCAATCTCAAACCCATCCCGGAGGTGGAACAGGTCAAGGGCTGACCTGTCCACGCCGGGGTGGTTCTAAAACAATTCCATATATTTTTTGACACGCCGCCGCCCGCCATCGAGCAAGGTTTTACTCCTATTTAGGGATAAAACAGCTCATGGCCGGCGCTGGTGTAGCCGTAGTCGGTATGGTTCTTGTACCGCTGCTCTCCGGGCTGTTCACTGTCTAAGCGTCTCTGCATGAAATCCTTGCCGCTCCCGCAGTTTTGCGGGGGCGGCGGAAAGGAGGTTGACACCGTATGGATTTCTTACTTGAAGCCCTGACAAATTGGCTGAAAGAAATGCTGGTGGGCGGTATTATGAGCAACCTTTCGGGGATGTTTGACAGCGTAAACCAACAGGTCGCGGATATATCCGTACAGGTAGGACAGACCCCACAGGGATGGAATGGCAGTATTTTCAGCATGATTGAGAATCTGTCAAACTCCATCATGGTGCCGATTGCAGGTGTGATCCTGGCTATCGTTATGACCGTAGACCTGATCCAGATGATTGCAGACAAGAACAACCTGCATGATGTGGATACCTGGATGATTTTCAAGTGGGTGTTCAAATCAGCTGCCGCCATCCTCATTGTTACAAACACATGGAATATCGTGATGGGCGTCTTTGATATGGCGCAGAGCGTGGTGGCGCAGGCGGCAGGGATTATCAATTCGGATGCGTCCATTGACATTTCCTCAGTTATGACCGATCTGGAACCGAGGCTGATGGAAATGGATTTGGGACCGCTGTTCGGACTGTGGTTCCAATCCCTCTTTATTGGCATTACCATGTGGGCGTTGTATATCTGTATCTTTATCGTTATTTATGGCCGTATGATCGAGATCTACCTTGTAACTTCGGTGGCTCCTGTTCCAATGGCTGCAATGATGGGCAAAGAATGGGGCGGTATGGGACAAAACTACCTCCGCTCCCTGCTGGCGCTGGGCTTTCAGGCGTTTCTCATCATCGTCTGCGTGGCAATTTATGCTGTGCTGGTGCAGAACATCGCTTTGGAAGATGACATCATCATGGCGATCTGGAGCTGCGTGGGCTACACCGTACTGTTGTGCTTTACGCTGTTCAAAACCGGCAGCCTCGCAAAATCAGTCTTTCAGGCGCATTAAAACGGAAGGAGGTTTCCACATTGGCTTATGTACCCGTACCCAAAGATTTAACCAAAGTCAAAACCAAGGTCATGTTCAATCTGACCCGAAGGCAGCTGGTCTGCTTTACCGCCGGGGCGCTTGTAGGCGTACCGCTGTTCTTTTTGCTCCGTGAGCCTGCGGGAAACAGCATGGCCGCCATGTGTATGATGCTGGTCATGATGCCCTTCTTCCTGCTGGCAATGTATGAAAAGCATGGGCAGGGCCTGGAAAAGATCGTCGGCAACATTCTCAAAGTAGCTGTGATCCGTCCCAAGCAGCGTCCCTACCAGACCAATAACTTTTATGCCGTATTAAAGCGGCAGGAAATGCTCGATAAGGAGGTGTATGACATTGTTCACCGCAATGAAAAGCTGGCTGCGCCGTCTGCTGGGAAAACCGGAAGAAAAGACCGTGCAGCCGGTAAAGACAAAGAAAAAGCTGTCCCGCGCCGATAAGAAGCAGATCGAAGCGGCCATTGCCCGCGCCAACCGCACGGACAAAAAAGGAAAATCGGCACAGGACAGTATCCCCTATGAACGGATGTGGCCGGACGGGATCTGCCGTGTATCGGACAGCCACTACACAAAGACCATTCAGTTTCAGGACATCAACTATCAGCTCTCCCAAAATGAAGATAAGACCGCGATCTTTGAGGGCTGGTGTGATTTCCTCAATTATTTCGACAGCTCGATTCACTTCCAGCTGTCTTTTTTGAACCTTGCGGCATCGGAGGAGACCTTTGCCAACTCCATTTCCATTCCGCCCCAGGAGGATGCCTTTGACAGTATCCGTGAGGAATACACCACGATGCTGCAAAATCAGCTGGCCAGAGGAAACAACGGTCTTATCAAGACCAAATACCTGACTTTTGTTATCGACGCGGACAGTATCAAAGCTGCCAAGCCCCGCCTGGAGCGTATTGAGACCGATATACTTAATAACTTCAAGCGTCTTGGTGTAGCCGCCAGAACACTGGACGGTAAGGAAAGGCTTTCCCAACTTCATGCGGTATTCCACATGGATGAACAGCTCCCGTTTCAGTTTGAATGGGACTGGCTGGCTCCTTCCGGTCTGTCCACGAAAGATTTTATTGCACCAAGCTCCTTTGAGTTCCGCACCGGCAAGCAGTTCCGTATGGGCAAGAAATACGGGGCTGTTTCTTTTTTGCAGATTTTAGCCCCGGAGCTGAATGACCGTCTGCTGGCTGATTTTCTGGATATGGAAAGCTCGCTCATTGTGAGTATGCACATTCAGTCGGTGGATCAGGTGAAAGCCATTAAGACGGTAAAGCGCAAGATTACCGACCTGGACCGCAGTAAGATCGAGGAACAGAAAAAAGCAGTCCGCGCAGGATACGACATGGACATCATTCCCTCTGACCTTGCCACCTACGGCAGTGAAGCGAAAAAGCTGTTGCAGGATTTGCAGAGCCGAAACGAGAGAATGTTCCTGGTCTCCTTTTTGGTGCTGAACACAGCGGACAATCCCCGTCAGCTTGGCAACAACATCTTTCAGGCAGGCTCCATTGCCCAGAAGTATAACTGCCAGCTGACCAGACTGGACTTCCAGCAGGAGGAAGGGCTGATGAGCTGTCTGCCTCTGGGACTCAATCAGATCGAGATCCAGAGAGGGCTGACCACCAGTTCTACGGCTATCTTTGTACCGTTCACCACACAGGAACTGTTTCAGAACGGCAAAGAAGCCCTGTACTACGGCATCAATGCTCTGTCCAACAACCTCATCATGGTGGACAGAAAGCTGCTGAAAAACCCCAATGGTCTGATTCTGGGTACACCGGGTTCCGGTAAGTCTTTCAGCGCCAAGCGTGAGATTGCCAACTGCTTTTTGCTTACCAATGATGATGTCATCATCTGTGACCCGGAGGCGGAGTACGCACCTTTGGTGGAACGCCTGCATGGACAGGTTATCAATATTTCGCCTACCTCAACCAACTACATCAATCCGATGGACCTGAATCTGGACTATTCGGATGATGAAAGCCCGCTGTCCCTCAAGTCTGACTTTATCCTCAGCTTGTGTGAGCTGATCGTGGGCGGTAAGGACGGATTGCAGCCGGTGCAGAAAACCATCATCGACCGTTGTGTGCGTCTGGTCTATCAGACCTATCTCAATGACCCTCGCCCGGAGAATATGCCGATTCTGGAGGACCTATATAACCTGCTCCGTTCACAGGAGGAAAAGGAAGCCCAGTATATTGCCACAGCCCTTGAAATCTATGTAACCGGCTCCCTCAATGTGTTCAACCACCAGAGCAATGTGGACATCAACAACCGCATTGTCTGCTATGACATTAAGGAGCTGGGCAAGCAGCTGAAAAAGATCGGTATGCTTGTGGTACAGGATCAGGTGTGGAACCGCGTTACCATCAACCGTGCCGCCCACAAGTCCACCCGTTACTACATCGACGAGATGCACCTGCTTTTGAAGGAGGAGCAGACCGCCGCCTATACGGTGGAAATCTGGAAGCGATTCAGAAAATGGGGCGGTATTCCGACAGGTATCACCCAGAATGTCAAAGACCTTTTGAGCAGCCGCGAGGTAGAGAACATCTTTGAAAACTCCGACTTCGTGTATATGCTCAACCAGGCAGGCGGAGACCGCCAGATTCTCGCCAAGCAGCTGGGCATTTCCACGCACCAGCTTAGCTATGTGACCCACTCCGGTGAGGGCGAGGGCCTGCTGTTCTATGGCTCCACGATCCTGCCGTTTGTAGACCACTTCCCGAAGAACACCGAACTTTATCGCATTATGACCACCAAACCCCAGGAACTGAAAAAGAAGGAGGATGAATGATGATGAACCCCAACATTTTGAATAAAAACCCGCTGATGTTTTTTGACAGGGCGGTAAATGCCCAGCGCAGCCAGCTGCTTACAGTCATGGCCGATGCGGTAAGTGAGTGCCGCACGGCGGCAGATCAGGCAGCCGAACTGAATGAGACCGGTCAGGTGGGGCTTCTCCGTCTGGCAGAAGTCTGGAGCGCCATCCGTGCCAAGGAAGGCATGGGCGGTCTGGTTCTGGAAGGAACCGAAGCGAAGATCCTGTCCGATGTGGTGGCACAGTTTTATGCCTACCTGTCCGGCTGTATGTTCAACGATCCTGTGGGGATGGCCATTTATGCAGAGCTGCACTACATGATGTCCTCCCTCATACTGGGAGAATGGTTTGAATAAGGAACCGCGCCTGCGTTTTACTGATGAGGAACGGGCTGACCCTGTACTGGAAAAGCCGATCCGTAAAGCGGAGAAAGCTGCGGCCAGAGCAGATAAGGCGCAGGCCAATATTCCAAAGAAAAAGGTCAGGCAGACGGTCACTGACCCGAATACCGGAAAAAAGACCTCGAAGCTGACCTTTGAGGATAAGAAAAAGCCACCCTCCAAAGTTTCTCAAGGGGTCAAGGAAGCACCCGTCCATCTGGTCGCGGGCAAGCTCCACAAAGAGATCCGGGAAACAGAACAGGACAATGTGGGCGTGGAAAGCGCCCACAAGTCCGAGGAGGCGGTGGAGACCGGCGCTTATCTGGTGCGGGAGGGCTACCGTAGTCACAAGCTGAAGCCGTACCGCAAAGCAGCCCAGGCAGAGCGTCAACTGGAAAAGGCTAATGTAAATGTCCTGTACCAGAAATCTTTGCAGGAAAATCCTCAGTTTTCCAGTAATCCTCTTTCCCGCTGGCAGCAAAAACAGAGTATCAAAAAGCAGTATGCCGTCGCCAAGCGCACCGGTCAGACTGCCGGGAATACCGCCCAGGCTGCGTCCAAAACCGGAAAAACCGCAAGGACGGTAAAGGAAAAGGCACAGCAGGCAGGGGCATTCGTCATGCGCCACAAAAAGGGCTTCCTGATCGCAGGGGTTTTGTTCCTCATTGCCTGTATGCTGATGAATACCATGTCCTCTTGTTCCATGATGGCGCAGAGCATCGGTTCCGTTCTCTCCGGCACCACCTATCCGTCAGATGACCCGGAAATGCTGGCGGTGGAGGCAGATTATGCAGTCAGAGAAGCCCAGTTGCAGGAGGAAATCGACAACATCGAAAGCAGCCACCCAGGGTATGACGAGTATCGCTATGACCTTGGCATGATCGGCCATGACCCTCATGAGCTGGCGGCATTTCTCTCTGCTGTCTTGCAGGGCTATACCCAACAAAGCGCCCAGGCAGAGCTGGCGCGTGTGTTTGCAGCACAGTATCAGCTGACGCTTACCGAGGAAGTGGAGATCCGCTATCGCACGGAGACCTCCACCGACCCGGAGACCGGCGAGACCACCTCAGAAGAAGTACCCTATGAGTATTACATTCTGAATGTGAAACTCACCAGCAAGCCCATTTCAGCTGTGGCGTCGGAGCTATTGACCCCGGAGCAGATGGAAATGTATCAGGTCTACCGACAGACCATGGGCAATAAGCCGCTGTTGTTTGGCGGCGGTTCCCCTGATACCAGCGGCTCGGAAGATCTATCCGGTGTGCAGTTCATTAACGGCACCCGCCCCGGCAATCCTCAGCTGGTGGAACTGGCGAAAAGTCAGGTGGGCAATGTGGGCGGTTATCCCTACTGGAGCTGGTATGGCTTTGACAGCCGCGTGGAATGGTGCGCCTGCTTCGTATCCTGGTGCTATAACCAGGCAGGAAAAAGTGAGCCGCGCTTTGCAGGCTGTGAGTGGCAGGGCGTTCCGTGGTTCCAGTCTCATGGACAATGGGGTGCAAGAGGCTATAACAATCTGGCTCCCGGAGATGCAATTTTCTTTGATTGGGATTTGGATGGGACAGCAGACCATGTGGGTATCGTGATCGGTACGGATGGCAGCCGTGTTTATACCGTGGAGGGAAATTCCGGCGATGCCTGCAAGATCAAAAGTTATGACCTGAATTATCAAAGCATTAAAGGCTATGGTCTGATGAACTGGTAACAGACTTTGTGGAAAGGAGTGAATGGTTATGGCAAAAAACAAAATTGAACGTATCGACCAGGAAATTGAGAAAACCCGTGAGAAGATTGCGGAATATCAGGAAAAGCTCAAGACCTTGGAAGCACAGAAAACGGAGGCAGAGAATCTGGAAATCGTTCAGATGGTTCGTGCGTTACGCATGACTCCAGCACAGCTGAACGCTATGCTTTCCGGTGGAATGAACCACGGCAGAGATACAGCACTGTCGGAATCAAATAATCAGGAGGCTACCGCTTATGAAGAATAAAAGAATTTGCAAAACACTTTCCGCCCTTTGCCTGACAATGGTTGTGGCATTTGGCTTTACAATCCCTGCTTTCGCACAGGGGTCAGAACAGGCTCCGGCGGCACCGGCAGAGGATTCTACCAATGACAGCAATGTGATTGTGGAAGAAACAGAACCGGCACCGGCACTTACACCGGAGGGGAATGCGGCATTGGTGGATGATTTTGGAGGCAATAAGCAGCTTATTACTGTTACGACCAAAGCTGGAAATTACTTTTACATCTTGATTGATAGGGCGAATGAGGACAAGGAGACTGCTGTTCACTTTCTGAATCAGGTGGACGATGCAGACCTTGCGGCGCTGATGGAAGATGGAAAACCCAAAGAGGAGATGCCTGCGGTATGCAGCTGTTCAACAAAATGTGAAGCAGGGGCAGTCAATACGGCCTGCCCGGTCTGCGCAACTGATAAGAGTAAATGTACGGGCAAAGCACCGGAACCTCCGGCAGAAACATCGGAGCCGGAAAAAGAGAAGCCTGCCGGACTGAACCCGGCTGCGCTGATCCTGCTGCTGGCTCTGCTGGGAGGCGGTGGCGTATTTGCCTACTTGAAGCTCGTTAAGAATAAGCCTAAGACCAAGGGCAATGACAGTCTGGACGATTATGATTATGGCGAGGAAGATTCCGAGGAATGGGATACCGAGGATGAGGAGTCGGACGAGCCTGACGCTGACGGGGGCAGCGCAGAAGAAGATGACGAGGACAGCGTGAAATGACCCGTTTCACAGACAGTCCCTATGAACGCATGATGACACGCAGGCCGGAGGGCGGGAAGGAAACTTCCCGTCCTCCCTCTTTGCCCCAAAGCCACCCCTGTTATGGCTGCGGGAATTATGGAAGCCCCTGCGTAGGAGTCTGCCACCGGGAAATGTCCCGATGGCTCAAGGAGAGGAGGAACCATCATGGCTCAGTATAAATTGGTGATTGCTGAAAAACCATCGGTTGCACAAAGTTTGGCGGCGGTAATCGGTGCAACCGCCCGTAAGGACGGGTATCTGGAGGGTAACGGCTGGCGTGTTAGCTGGTGCGTGGGGCATCTGGCCGGTCTTGCAGATGCAGACAGCTATGACCCCAAGTACGCCAAGTGGCGATATGATGACCTGCCTATTCTGCCGGAGCATTGGCAGATGGTGGTGGGAAAGGATAAGAAAAAGCAATTTGATATTCTCAAAAAGCTGATGAACGCCCCGGATGTGACGGAGGTGGTAAATGCCTGCGATGCCGGACGCGAGGGCGAGCTGATCTTCCGTAGTGTCTATGAGCTGGCAGGTTGCAAGAAGCCGATGAAAAGGCTCTGGATTTCTTCGATGGAAGACTCCGCCATAAGGGAAGGCTTTGCAAACCTGCGCCCCAGTGCGGACTATGACGGACTTCGAGATGCTGCCCTCTGCCGTGCCAAGGCCGACTGGCTGGTGGGAATCAATGCCACAAGGCTTTTTTCCGTGCTGTATCACCGTACCCTCAACATCGGGCGCGTGATGTCCCCAACACTGGCGCTTATTGTCCAGCGAGAAGCTGAGATCGACACCTTTAAGCCGATTCCCTTTTATACCGTGGCGCTGGAGCTGCCCGGTCTTACCGTATCCGGGGAGCGCATGGCGAATAAGGCCGCTGCCGAGCAGCTGAAAGAAGCCTGTCAGGGTGCAAATGTCACAATCAAAAAGGTGGAGTGCAAGGAAAAGTCCGAAAAGCCGCCTGCCCTCTATGACCTGACTACCCTGCAAAGAGATGCCAACCGCCTGCTTGGATTTACAGCCCAGCAGACCCTGGACTATCTACAAAGCCTGTATGAAAAGAAGCTCTGCACCTATCCCCGTACTGACAGCCGCTATCTGACTGGTGATATGGCAGACAGCCTGCCGGTGCTGGTGAATCTGGTTGCCAGTGCTATGCCGTTTCGCAAAGGGATCGCCATTACCTGTGATCCGCATACGGTCATCAACGATAAGAAAGTAACCGACCATCACGCAGTAATCCCTACCAGAAATCTCAAGGATGCAGACCTTTCTGCCCTTCCTGCGGGAGAAAAAGCGGTGCTGGAGCTGGTGGCCCTGCGTCTGATGTGCGCCGTAGCCAAACCCCATATCTATTCGGAAACCGTTGTGATTGCAGCGTGTGCCGGTGGGGAGTTTACCACAAAAGGAAAAACGGTGAAGCACCCCGGATGGAAAGCACTGGAGGACGCTTATCGTGCCAAAATGAAGGATACAGAGCCGAAAAAAGAGGGCGTAGAGAAAGCCCTGCCGGAGCTGACCGAAGGACAGACACTTTCGGTTTCTGCGGCAATCGTCAAAGAAGGCAAAAGCAGTCCGCCTCAGCACTTTACGGAGGACACCCTATTGTCCGCGATGGAGACTGCCGGAAAAGAGGATATGCCGGAGGATGCCGAGCGAAAAGGTCTGGGTACACCGGCCACCCGTGCCGGTATTTTGGAAAAGCTGGTATCTGCCGGTTTTCTGGAACGAAAAAAGAGCAGGAAAACGGTGCAGCTTCTCCCTTCCCACGATGCAGTATCCCTTATCACAGTGCTGCCGGAACAACTGCAATCGCCGCTTCTGACTGCCGAGTGGGAGTACCGCCTGGGAGAGATCGAGCGCGGGCAGCTTGCCCCAGAGGAGTTTCTGGACGGGATCAGCACCATGCTGAAAGATCTGGTGGGGACTTATCAGGTCATCAAGGGAACTGAGTACCTGTTCACTCCGCCCCGTGAGGTGGTGGGCAAATGCCCTCGCTGCGGCGGTGAAGTTGCAGAACTGCAAAAAGGCTTCTTCTGTCAGAATGATTCTTGCAAATTTGCAATCTGGAAAAACAACAAATGGTGGGCTGCCAAGAAAAAACAGCCGACCAAGGCTGTGGTGTCTGCGCTGCTGAACGATGGCCGTGTCCGTGTGACGGGGTTATATTCGGAGAAAACCGGCAAGACCTACGATGCCACTGTAGTTTTGGAGGACGATGGACAGTATGCCAATTTCAAGCTGGAATTTGACCAGCGGAAAGGAGGCAGCCGATGAAGCTCTCTTTAGTGGAACGGGAAACCATTCTCCTCTATAACCAGGCAGAACCAATGGCTGAGGTCTACACCCACGATCCCCGCCTGATGGAGAAACTGGAACTGCTGGCAAAAAAGCACCCCGACCAGATCACCCGAAAGGACGCCCATAACTTTACCGTCCCCAAGCGGTGTGTATCAGTCCGGGAGCCATACAGCGCAGAACGCCGCAAAGCTGCCAGTGAGCGTGCGAAAGCCGCCGGATACCAGCCCCCTGTGAAAAAGTCCGGCAGTTAAAGGCACATGGCAGAGAATGTATTTGAAGCAGTCAAGCAGTCGGTCAGCACCAGAGAAGCGGCAGAGTTTTATGGGATAAAAGTCAGGCGAAATGGCATGGCCTGCTGTCCTTTTCACGATGATAAGAACCCCAGCATGAAGGTAGACCAGCGGTTCCACTGCTTTGGCTGCGGTGAAGATGGGGATGTGATCGACTTTACCGCAAAGCTCTTTGACCTCTCCCCAAAAGAAGCGGCGGAGAAACTGGCACAGGACTTTGGCCTGATCTATGACAGTCAGGCCCCGCCCCGCAGGAGATATGTCCGGCAAAAAAACGAGGCACAGAAGTTTCGGGAGGATCGACAGCGCTGTTACCGTGTACTGTCCGATTACTACTATCTGTTGAAAAAATGGGAAGCCGACCGTTCTCCCAGGACACCGGAGGAAGAACCGCACCCCCGCTTTGTGGAAGCAATCCAGAAGAAAGCCTATGTAGAGTACCTGCTGGACCTTTTTCTTTATGAAAGTGAAGAAGAACAAAAGGCATGGATTGCAGAACACACAGCAGAAATCACACACTTGGAAAGGAGATTGAAAATCATGGCTGAGAATAAACCCACCAACCGAGAACGGCTAAGGGAAATCACAGATGGCATCGAGCAGGGTATCAAAGAACTGTTTGAAAGCGAAAAGTATATGCGCTATCTGTCCGTCATGTCCCGATTTCACCGCTATTCGGTAAACAACACCATGCTCATCTATATGCAGAAGCCGGATGCCACTTTGGTAGCCGGATACAATAAGTGGAAAGACCAGTTTGAGCGTCATGTAAAAAAGGGCGAGCATGGCATTACCATCATTGCCCCGACACCGTATAAGAAGAAAATCGAGGAGCAGAAGCTGGACCCGGATACCAAGGCTCCGATTTTGGATAAAGACGGAAAGATCGTTACAGAGGAAAAAGAAATCGAGATCCCCATGTTTCGTCCGGTCAAGGTCTTTGATGTGAGCCAGACCGACGGGAAACCTTTGCCGGAGCTTGCATCCTCCCTTTCCGGCAATGTGCCAAATTATGAGGCATTCATGGAGGCCCTGCGACGCAGCGCACCGGTGCCGATTACTTTTGAAGCAATGGCCGCTGATACGGACGGCTATTTTTCTGCTGATCATCAGAAAATTGCCATTCGTCAGGGCATGAGTGAGGTTCAGACGGTTTCAGCCACAGTACACGAGATTGCCCACAGCAAGCTCCATGACCCTAAAAAATATGAAATGCTACCGTCATGGAAGGTTGTGCAGGAGAGTGAAGGTGGAACCAAACATGATTTCAAGTTGGATTTTGCCACAGAAAAAGAAGCCGAACAGTTTGCTTCTGATATGGATTGGCGTTATGTGGACGAAAATCAGTTTGAATGGCGTCTTGCAGTTGAGGAAGATCCAACCGCAGAAAAACAGGCAATCAAAAACCGCCACACGGAAGAAGTGGAGGCTGAAAGCATCTCCTATGCGGTCTGCAAATATTTTGGCATCGAGACTGGAGAAAATAGCTTTGGCTATATTGCAAGCTGGAGTCAGGGCAAGGAACTGAAAGAACTGAGAGCCAGTTTGGAGACCATAAACAAAACCTCCGGCACTTTGATCTCCGACATTGAGCGCCACTATAAGGAAATCTGCAAAGAGCGCGGAATCGACCCTCATGCAAAGGTAGAGCCGGAAACCGCCCCGATAGAGCAGCCAGCAGATGCCATTAAGGTATCTGATAGGCTGCCGACCGGCAATCTAACCTACTATGTAGCAGAGTGCATGGAGTTTCCAAACCTCGGAGAATACCACGATAACCTGTCTTTGGAGGAAGCTGTCCGCATTTATCAGGAGATTCCGGCAGAGCGAATGAACGGGATCAAAGGAATTGGTTTTGAGCTGAAAGACGGAAGCGACTATGAAGGACCGTTTCCGATTTTGACCGGGCAGACCATTGACCTGGATACCGTTCAGGCAATCGACTATTACCATGATAATCCTCTGGTGCAAAAAGCGGTAAAGGAACTGGCTGCGGCCATGCCGGAAATGGAGGTGCTGGGGGCGGACGCCAACCAGCAGGAGGCTTTGTTTCTGATCGACGATGCCACCTATCTTCATATCCAGCCCTGTGACAGCGGATGGGACTATACCCTTTACGATGCCGCATCCATGAAAGAGCTGGATGGCGGTCAGCTGGATATGCCGGAGCTTTCCCGCATGAAGGCAGTTCTTCAGATTTGTGATGACAACGATTTGGGCAAAGACTCGGTAAAATACGCACCGTTGTCCATGATCGAGACCTTGCAGGAAGCTGCCTATCAGCAGATGCAGGCAGAGGCCAGTCAGATGGCTACTTCTTCCCAGCTGCCGGAAGCACAGGAGCAGGCACTGGATGAATACCCCATGCCCGATGAGCAGGTCTCCACACCGGATATGCAGGAATACGGATACTCCTATGATGGGATGCTCCCTGTTACCAGAGAACGGGCGCTGGAACTGGATGCCGCCGGTTTGACTGTCTATGTGCTGCATGAGGACAATACGGAGAGCATGGTGTTTGACCCGCAGGAAATCATGGATCATGGCGGTCTTTTCGGCGTGGGCCGTGAGGAATGGGAGAAAAGTCCTCAGTTCCACGAAAAGGTCATGGAGCGTCAGGAACATCAGCAGGAACGAGAACAGGCATTTCTCTCCCAGAACAGAGATTGCTTTGCCATCTATCAGGTAAGCCGTGACGATCCGCAGAATGTGCGCTTTATGAATCTGGACTGGCTAAAGTCCCTTGATATTTCCATAGACCGCAGCAATTATGACCTAATCTACACCGCTCCGCTGAGTGAGTCTAGCACTGTGCCGGAGCAGCTGGAAAAACTCTATCAGCAATTCAATCTGGAAAAACCCGTGGACTTTCACAGCCCCTCCATGAGCGTCAGTGACATCGTTGCGATCAAGCAGGACGGTAAGGTATCCTGTCATTACTGTGACAGCGTTGGTTTTACCCAGATCCCTGGATTCTTTTCGCAAAATCCACTGAAAAATGCGGAGATGGCCGTGGAGGACGATTACGGCATGATCGACGGTATCATCAACAATGGTGCAAAAGAGCCTACGGTGGCAGAGCTGGAACAGCAGGCCCGAAGCGGTCAGCCCATTTCCCTGATGGACTTGGCTGATGCCGTTCATCGGGAGGAACGGGAAAAGAAAAAGTCCGTTGTGGATCAGCTGAAAAGCCAGCCCAAAGCAGAACACAAAAAGACAGCACCCAAAAAGAGTACGGAAAGGGAGATTTGATATGGGAAACTTTACTTTTGAGGAAATGAACCTGATGTGCATTTACAATACCGGCAACCGCACCGGATTGATCGACAGCCTGCGTGAGATGCGCGGCGAGCTATCACCGGAGGAAACGGAACTGAGGGAGCTGACCGACAGCGCCCTTACGAAGCTCTGTGCGCTGACCGATGAGGACTTTGCCCAGCTGGAGCTGTACCCGGATTTTGACCAGTAAATTTATCGTGCCGGGATGACATAGTGAGAGAAACTGTTCGATGGGAAGGCGGTTTCTCTCAATTCTTTACAAAATCCCACTATACTTGGAGGGATGAATGAACTATAATGTAAGCAACAAATCTGAATTTTAAAAAGGAGTGTGATGACCATGATTTTTGATTTTGAGCCTTGGCAATTAGATATTGATATTGACTTAACTAAACAATTATATAGAAGTTGTAAAGGAGACTTTGTATGGGTAGAAAAGAAATAACAACAAAAGAAGATTTAATGAAAGTAATAGAATTATTCGAAAATACTGGAATTACATACTGGTTGGATGGCGGATGGGGTGTAGATATTTTAGCTGGTAAACAAACAAGAATTCATAGAGATATAGATATAAATTTTGATGCTCAACATACGGAAAAATTGTT
>ENA-OPCQ01000075-OPCQ01000075.1-human-gut-metagenome-genome-assembly--contig:-NODE-75-length-16960-cov-2.011890_pt1 | contig 16960 bp, 10 predicted proteins | sample MGYA00241569_ERZ501489 | MGnify/ENA primary metagenome ERZ501489 (study PRJEB25962, sample SAMEA2042576) | human gut metagenome | biome: human gut; feature: human-associated habitat; material: faeces... | reverse complement strand
CCGCGATTCGTCCCCATCCATATCTTACCATGATAATAAATAAGCGCCCCCCCATACCGACCTTCGAGCGGAGGAAACAGGGATGAGATATTCTTTGCTACGAGCCGATTGTTCTTCACAGAAAACTCGCTCACCACTCCATTGTTGCATAATACAACCGTTCCTCTGCGATAGACATCACAGATTCCGAGGTCGGGAGCATTATAAGGATAGGATGTGGACAAGACGCTGCTCACCTCGCCCTTTTCGTTAAAGCCGAAACGGGTAAGCTGGTTGAAAGACAGCATCCATATATTGCCCTTTGCATCACAATATATTCGGGTGCAAAGGTTCTTGAATACTTTGTTGAGTTGTGCCTCTACCTGGCTGTTCTCACAAGGTGGAACAACAGGCTGCATCGTTTTGAGGTCGAGCACCTGCGGACCTTCTTCGAAAGCTATCCAAAGACGCTTGAACGGATCTTCGCAGACATTACGGCAACTGTTGCTTCGCAGACTGATTCCTACAGCCCCCAAACCGAAGTTCATGAAATTGAAACCATCGTAGCGTACCAGACCACCACCATGCGTACTGATCCATACGAAGCCGTAAGAGTCCTGAAAGATATCATCAGCAAAATTATTCGGCATACCTGCAGCCATATTGAGATAGCTTACATTATAGCGACTAGGCAGCCCACCTTGCGCCCAACTGCTCAAGATTATGAAGAATGCTGCTATGATGGAAAAAATGTATCTAATCATTTATCTATATAGGTTATGCTTGCAAAAGTACGAAGAATAATCGAAACAAAAGAATAAATACAAGAAAAAAGTGCCTATCAGTGTAAAATAACACCGTTAGGCACTTTCTTGAGTTTTTTTCTAGAATTCAAGAATCATGCTCTGGCGAGGACGGAGCTTCACGTTCTTGTTGATAAGAACGGTGCGACCATTTGTAACATCCGTAGCCTTGTCATGAGAACCGATAATCTCTGCATAACGGGAAACATTCAGCTCGTTTGCCTCGTTCTTGCCGTTGATAACCGTCATCACATTCTTCCCCTTATACTGGCGGGCAATTACGTAAACACCCTTCTGAGGACAGAACTGGGTCTGCTTGCCCTTGGTAATCACTTCATTGCCCTGACGCCAGTGCAACAGGTTGCTGAGCCAGTTGAACATCTGGTTCTCTGCCTGAGTTCTGCCCTCTGCCGTAAAGGCATTGTGCTTGTCACCAGCCCAACCGCCAGGGAAGTCCTTGCGTACATTGCCATCGGTCACACTCTTGGTACCGTTCATCAGCACCTCTGTACCATAATAGAGCTGAGGAGTGCGGTTGATAGTAAGAAGCAATGACAGCGCCTGCTTCAAAGCCAGGGTATCCTTGCCTTCACCCAGGAAGCGATCGGTATCATGATTCTCGATGAATGCCATTACGCTCTTTGGATTAGGATAGAGATAGTCGTAGCAGAACACATTGTAGAGACGGTTCATGCCGTTCCACCAGTCATCGGTCTCCTCTTTCTTTGCACTGTTGATGCGGTCGAAGAAAGCGAAATCCATAACGGTTGGCAGATAGCTGTTCTTCTCAGAAAGTTTGCTGTCCTTCTGCCAGGCTGCAGTATAGGCTGGCTCGGTTACCCAAGTCTCGCCTACGGTATTGAAGTGAGGATACTCCTCGCCCAGCACCTTCATCCAGTGTGCCATCGCATCGCGGTCGGCATAAGGATAGGTATCCATACGGATGCCGTCGATACCTGCACTCTCTATCCACCACTCGCTGTTCTGAATCAGATACTTGATAACGTGTGGGTTACGCTGGTTGAGGTCAGGCATGGTTGGAACAAACCAGCCATCTACGGTTTCTGTGAGATCAACCTTGCTGGCGTATGGATCGAGTACAGGAGTCAGCTTATAACTGGTCTGCAGATACTTATCGTTCACCTTAGCAGCGCCATCCACCGTACCGATGTTCTTCTGATGCTCGGCAGTCTGATTTTCAGGAGCCAGCCATTCCGGTGTATTGAACCAGTCCTTTGATGGCATATCGGCAACCCAAGGATGTTCGAAACCGCAATGGTTGAAAATCATATCCATCACAATCTTCAAACCTTTCTTGTGAGCCTCATCTATCAGCTGCTTATAATCGGCATTGGTTCCGAAACGTGGGTCTACACGATAATAATTGGTGGTAGCATATCCATGATAACTGCTGTTCTTGCCGTTACTTGGACTGTCGTTCTCCAAAACCGGGGTAAACCACAGAGCGGTTACACCCAACTGGTTAAAATAATCCAAGTGCTGGCGGATTCCCTCCAGGTCGCCACCATGGCGCAAACTAGGCTCTGCACGGTTGCAGGTCTTATCACGCATCGCCTTAAAGGCATCATTCTTCAGATTGCCGTTGGCGAAACGGTCTGGCATCAGCATATAGAGCACATCTTCATTAGAGAAACCGATGCGCTTATCGCCCGCCATCTCACGGTTCTTCAACACATACTTTACCTTCTTCGACTGTTTGCCCTGCTTGAAGTTGAGGGTCATCTCACCAGCCTTTGCCCCATCGAGGTTAAGATAAACCAGGAGATAATTAGGGGAATCAAGGCGGGCGATGCTGTCTACCTTCACACCCGGATAGTCTACCGTAACATCGGCATTCTTGATATCCTTGCCATACACCATCAGCTGGAGTGAAGCATCTTTCATGCCCACATACCAGTCGGTAGGGTCAATGCGGTTCACGTTAACCGCTGCATTCATACTTATTGCGCTACTCATAAGCAATAAAGAAGCTATTATCTTTTTCATATTACACCTTATTAATTAAATATATAAACTATTTCTGATAAAGTATCAGGGCTGACTGAGGGGCAACCTCAACTTCCTTTCCCGAAACAAAGCCTAAACCTTCCTCGTTAATCACACCATTGCAGCAAGCCACGGTATAATTACCCTCAGGAATCTGCATCTTCTTTGCCTCCTTATTGAAGTTATAGATCACGATGATGTTCTTCCACGCATCAATGCCCTCCAGATTCTTGAGCTGGAAACCTACGAGACAAGTTTCCTGAGCAGGCAGGAACTCCAGATGCTGACGTACCTTATCGCCTGTTGAAAGACGGAATGCCGGATGATTCTTGCGGAGCTGGATCAGACTCTTGTAATAAGCAAACGCCTGCGGATACTTCTGCAGATTGGTCCAGGTAAACTGGTTGATGCTGTCAGGAGAATTATAGCTATTGTGTACTCCCTTCTTGTCGCGGAGCATCTCTTCGCCGGCAAGGATGAAAGGAACACCCTGTGAAGTGAAGACGCAGGTCTGCGCAAGCTGGTCGATGCGGAGCAACTCGGCAGTACGTATTGCTTCAGGGATATTCTTGTCGGTAAGAGATGCGATGCTTGCCTTCAGACGGTCTACCAGACACATATCGTCATGGCAGCTTACATAACTGATCTGCTCGGTAGGATTGTTGGTCCAAGGCTTCTTGTCATAGTTCACTTTTGTCATATCCACCTGCGGATGGGCGATGCCACCCACAATACCGAACTTCAGACTCTCCTCCTGACCTGTAAGACCAGCCAGGAGCGCTCCCTGATGGTCATCAGAGAAAGGACCACGGAGCGCATCGCGCATATCATCGCTGAAAGCACCGATGCCCTTGAGCTGCTGGGTATTCGCCTTCACCGCCAGTTTCTCGGTAGGATAAGCACAGCTGCCTGCACTCCATCCCTCACCATAAATATAGATGCTGGGATCGATGCGGTTTACCATCTCACGGATAGCCTGCATGGTTTCGATGTCATGAACACCCATCAGGTCGAAACGGAAACCATCGATATGATATTCGTCTATCCAGTATTTCACGCTCTCCAGCATAAACTGGCGCATGAGAGGCTTTTCAGAAGCAGTCTCGTTGCCACAGCCTGAACCGTCAGAATACTTACCATCCTTGGTCTTGCGATAATAATAATCAGGATAGGTACGCTGGAAATTGCTGCCATTGATATCGAAAGTATGGTTATATACGGCATCGAAAATCACTCGGATGCCTGCCTTATGCAGCGCCATCACCATCTCCTTGAACTCCTTGATGCGGGTTGCTGGAGAATAAGGGTCGGTAGCGTAACTGCCTTCCGGCACATTATAGTTTTTCGGATCATAACCCCAGTTGAACTGCGGTTTGTCGAGTCGGGTCTCATCTATAGAAGCGAAATCGAATACAGGCTGGAAGTGGATGGCGTTGATGCCCAGATTCTTGAGATATTCGATGGCCTTTGGCTCGGTGAGAGCGAGATATTTGCCCTTATATTTCAAGCCGGATGTAGGAGAAATGGAGAAATCACGCACGTGAAGCTCGTAGACAACGAGATCGGCTGGCGATTTCAGAGCAGGACGCACGTCCTGATCCCATCCAGATGGATCGGTATCATACAAATCTACGATGGCGCCACGGTTTCCGTTCACACCTACTGCTTTGGCAAATGTACCTGGTGTTTCACCCTTGCCTATATCAAAGGTATAGAACTTTCCCTTGAGGTCGCCCTTTACGGTAGCCTCCCAGCACTCATTATCCAACTTCTTCATTTTCAGCGTTTTATAAGCCTTTCCTCCCTGACCTTGCTTATAAAGTCGGAGGGTTACAGAAGACTTTTGGGCTGTTGGAGCATTCAGGATAAACATGGTTTTCTCCTTGGAATACATCATCTCATTGAATGTCTGCTGGGCATTCAATGAAGTTGGTAAAACGGTTGCTGTCAATGCTGCAATTATTAGTTTTTGGATATTCATATTGTTAAGTTATTGGTATACAGGATATTAAAGCGAACTGAGCGAAGAAAACTGTGACAGATTATCTACGCTCATTTTTAGCGTATTTCCGACCAACCGGACAGTTGGACGGAAATACGGAAATTATAAGCTTATTTAGCGAGCAAAGAGATGGCGAAACCACCACCACGTGCTTCGTTAATCTTCAAAACATCCCCCTTCTTCACAGTCTTGTGGATGATCTGATAAGATTTAGGGTTCTTCTCGTAGTCAGCAGTCTTGCCGTCCTGATAGATAGCGCAAGCATACTTCTTGCCCTTATCCAGGAAGTCGAGCTTTACTACGGCTGTGCGGGCTGCATCAGTCTTACCGCCTACAAACCAGTTGTCGGTTCCCTTTGCCTTGCGGGCTACGGTGATATACTTGGCTGGCTCTGCCTCCAGATACTTGGAGTCGTCCCAGTCGCAAGCTACGTCGCGGATGAACTGGAAGGCATCATCATACTTCTCATAATGCTCTGGAAGATCGGCAGCCATCTGTAAAGGACTGTACATTACGAGATAGAGAGAAAGCTGACCACAGAGAGTGGTATGAACATAACTCTTATTGTTGCTCCACTCAGAAAGCTTGGTCTCAAAGATACCAGGAGTATAATCCATCGGACCACCCTGCAGACGGGTGAAAGGCAAGATGGCGGTATGTCCCGGTTTGGTACCTCCGAAAGCCTGATATTCAGTACCGCGAGCACTCTCGTTGCCAATCAGGTTAGGATAAGTGCGGCAGAGACCGGTAGGACGCACAGCCTCATGGGCATTTACCATGATGTGATAATCGGCAGCACGGGTTACGGCATGCAGATAGTGGTTGATTTCCAACTGACTGTAGTGATGCTCTCCACGAGGAATGATGTTGCCCACATAACCGCTCTTCACTGCATCGTAGCCATAATCCTTCATCAACTGGTAAGCTCTGTCCATATACTTCTCGTAGTTCATTACAGAAGAAGAGGTCTCATGATGCATGATGAGCTTCACTCCCTTGGAATGCGCATACTCATTGAGCGCCTTGATGTCGAAATCAGGATATGGAGTCAGGAAATCGAATACCTTTTCCTTCATATAGCCACTCCAGTCTTCCCAACCGATGTTCCATCCTTCTACCAGGACTGCATCGAAACCATGGGCTGCAGCGAAGTCGATGTAACGGCGCACATTGGCATTGTTGGCAGAATGCTTGCCCGATGGCTTGGCATGTACATAGTCGGTTCCATCCAACTTCACGGTAGGATAATCATGGGTATAAGCCCACTCACCCTTACCGGAAATCATCTCCCACCATACACCTACGTACTTCACAGGATGAATCCAGGAGGTATCCTTGATCTTGCAAGGCTCATTGAGATTGAGAATCAGGTTGGAAGACAACACCTTGCGGGCATCATCTGTAATGACCATCGTACGCCAAGGGCTCTTGAACGGAGTCTGCATATATCCCTTCATACCCTGTGCATCAGGGGTAAGCCAAGAGGTAAAGGTCATGGTCTTGTCATCCAGGTTCAGATGCATGGCTGGATAATCTACCAGGGCAGCCTCATGCAGGTTGATGTAGATACCATCATCAGTCTTCAACTGGAGTGAGGTCTGTACACCGGTATCTGAAAAGACAGTCTGTGAGAGATTGCTGCTGACAGCAGCATGCAGGGCTGGACGGATGCCCGACAGACGGGTCTTGGTGTATTCATACTCCTGGGTATCGTAATCACCCGGAATCCACCAGGCGGTATGATCGCCCGTCATGGCAAATTCTGTACGCTCTTCCTTGATGGTAAAGTAGTTGAGATTGCCTTTCTGAGGGAACTCATAGCGCAATCCAACTCCATCGTCATAAACACGGAAGCGAACGTTCATATAACTGTCTGTAGAATTCTGCTTCAACTCTACCAGCATATCATTATAATGATTGCGGATAGACTTATTCTCTCCCCAAACAGGAGTCCAGGTCTCATCGAAAGTGGAAGTCTTCTCATTGATGACACTAAAATCAGAAAGCAGATCCTTGCCATCCTTGCCGCCCTTGGCGAGCTGATAACCCAGACGGCTAGGCTTGATGATGGTCTTGCCCTGATAGGTCACACTATAGGTAGGCACAGTGCCATCCAAGGTGAAGTTCACCTTGATTTGTCCGTTAGGAGAAGTGATGTCTCCTGCATCTGCTGAGATGCCAAAAGCCATCAGAAGGCTTGCGAGCAAAAAGAGTTTTTTCATATTTTTTGTTTAAAATTGTTTGTTGCTGCAAAAGTACGGCAAAAATCGATAAGTTGGTACGAATAGTAGGTTCTTGGTAGATTACCGCTATCTACCAACCTCCTCACCTCTCTGAATATCAACATTTTGCAAATTCTCAAAAAAAACGGCTAGTAGATGCGAGATTCTCAATGTTTTTTATTATTTTTGCAGCAGAATCTAAAAACATAGGAAAAATGAGGCATCTTTTCGTTATAATCATCACACTGCTGATGCTACAGCCGATTTACGTAAAAGCAGACAACAGCCAGCTCTACAAACAGCTGGATGCTGCCATAGAAAAACGTGCGCATTATGTAGAAGTAAAAGAGAAAAGTCTGAACGACATCAAGCAGGGTGCCAAGTATGTAACCAGCAACGAGGACAAGCTCAAGCTTTACGAGCAACTCGCCAATGGATACAAAGCCTACGAGTATGATTCGGCGATGACTTACGTAAAAAAAGGCCTTGTTCTTGCCCAAAAGAGCAACAACATCTTATATCATAAAAGATTCCAACTTAGCCAAACCAGCCTGCTTATCACACGTGGATTCTATGCTGAAGCAAAAAACATCATGCAGAAGATAGAACCCAAGAAAGAAGATCCACTTGACTATCAGTTTCAATACTATTATACACTTTACGGACTATACAACAACTGGTCAACCTATTGTGAAAACAATGAATTCAGCAAGATTTACGACCAGCAGAAAGTGGAATACCTGAAGAAAACATTAGAACTGTCGTCAAAGAAAGATGCATTCTATTACTACCTGCTGGGAGAGTTTTACTATTACAGCAATCATTCCAACAATAACAAGACCATCCAATACTACAAAAAAGCACTGAGTATGGAAAAGCCGGACAGCCGTCTCCATGCCATGACCGCCTTTGCGCTATCCGAAGTATACAAGAAATCCAACAACCAAAAACTGACGGAACATTACCTGCTGGTTGCAGCCATCTCAGACATCACTTCTGCCACAAAAGAAAACGTAGCCCTGCAAGACATCGCACTCTTCATCTGCAAACATAAGACCAGAAGTCTGAATAAAGCCCAGGAATACATCAACCTATCCCTGGAAGATACTTATGCATACAACAACCGATTGCGCCGCATTGAGATTTCATCCAAATTGCAGATGATTACCAATGCCTATACAGATGACATCAGAGCCACCAACAGCATGCTCTACATTGCGCTGTCGGTCATCTTCCTGCTCTTGCTCGGAGTGGGACTTAGCAGTCTGTTCATCCGTAAGAAGAACAAACTTCTGAAACAGAAGAAAGACGAAATCACGGCTACATCGGCAAAAATGGAAGTTCTCAACAGCCAGTTGCACCTCATCAACGACGAACTGAAGGACACCAACCAGAAGCGCGAGAGACTGATAAAGGTGTATATTGACCTGTGCTATAAGAACATAGAGAGAAACAGCAAACTGCGCACCTTGGCAGTTAGAAAGATCAAGGCCAACCAGAGTAAGGAGCTGCTGAGCCTCCTTTCTTCCTCAACCAATACAGAGAAAGAGAACAAGGAGTTTCTGACGGAATTTGACAAGGCATTTCTGTCTCTGTACCCAACTTTTATAACCGAGCTGAACAAGCAGCTTACAGAATCGTCACACATCCAGCTGAAAGAGAATGGAGAAATGCCCCCTATCCTCCGTGTGTGCGCCCTGTTAAGATTAGGCATCACCGAAAGTTCAAAGATAGCCGGCATCCTGTCTTATTCGCCACAAACCGTATACAACTACCGTTCCCTGCTCAAGAACAATGCCATCGACAAGGAGCACTTCGAAGAAAATGTGCTCAGACTCTGCATGGTTATCGCAGACTGATGGGAGATTAAGAATACGGCACAAATATCCGAAACAGATAGCTGCCAATGCTTTCTTCCGAAAAAATGGAGCTGATTTGCCAAAGTAACATCTTTGTCGCAGCTTCGTCAATGCCTTTCAACCTCATTGCAACCCCAGTGTAATATAACCACCGTACCTTTGCAACCGAAATCAAACGATATAGGTTATGAATGCTAAAAGGGGAATTATTGTATTAGGATTGCTCTCAGCGGCTAGCATGCCAACGTGGGCGCAACAGATTAAGGGTGTCGTAATCGACCAGAAATCGAAAGAGACACTCATCGGTGCAGTCGTCACTGTGGATGGAACCAACGTGAAGGCTATCACCAACATCGACGGAAACTTCCAGATCGATGGATTGGATAAAGAAAAGAAATATACACTATATATAAATTATGTAGGATATAAGACTCAAAAAATTGACGGGGTTCAGGCGAAGGACGCAGACCAGGTGATCGCGCTGCAACCTGATGAACAGCAGCTGAAGGAGGTGACCGTTACCGCAGTGGAAAGGCGTAATACGGATGCGGCAATGATACAGGTGGCCAAAAACAGTCCCGTCATCGTGAGTAATGTTTCGGCACAGGAAATATCCAGAACTCAGGATACGAATGCGGGTGAGGTGATACGCCGGGTGCCAGGCGTGAGCCTCATCGACGATAAATTCGTGATGGTTCGTGGCTTGTCGCAGCGTTATAACAATGTGTGGGTGAACGGAGGAGCAGTGCCTAGTTCTGAGGCTGATTCCAGAGCATTCTCCTTCGACATCATCCCAAGTTCGCAGATTGACAACCTTACCATCGTGAAGTCGCCAACGGCTGAATATCCCGCAGACTACTCGGGCGGTTTCATCATCGTCAACACCAAGGAGATTCCGGCAGAAAACAGTTTCAACATCGCCGTGGGCGGAAACTGGAATACATCTTCTGCCTTTCAGAATTTTTCTTACTCGAAAGGTTCCGGAACAGATTTCCTGGGTTTCGACAATGGACTGAGAAACCTGAATGGAGGCATCCATGCTGCCTTGAATCCGCAGCTCAATGCCAACGGAAAACCGGTGGGCGATTATGCTACTTCGCTCCTGGGAAATGGGCTTAACAACGATTGGCTCGTGAAGAACAGGAAGCCTTTGGGCGACTTGAAACTGGCGGCCAGCCTGAACCAGCGCTGGATGCTCGGCGGAAGAACACTCGGCATGCTCGCTGCTTTGAACTATACCAACGAATACCGCACCTACGAGAACATGGAGAACAACCTCTATGGCATCTATGATGCGGCAAATGACAAGCCGAACTATCTCCGTCACTCTGTTGACGACCAGTATAATAATAATGTGAGACTCGGAGCGATGCTCAACTTCACCTTCCTTTCCAAGGACGGCAATCACAAGTATCAGCTCAAAAACATCTTCAACCAGTTGGCTACCAGCCGATATACCTGGCGTGATGGCGTGAGTGCCCAGTCGAACCTGGAGCGAAGCGCAGAGTATTACTACCGCAGTCGAACTACATATAACGGTCAGCTTACCGGCAAGCACACCTTCACTAGCGATGCCCTTGACTGGAGTATCGGGTATGCGTATGCCAACCGTCATTTGCCTGACCGTCGTAGATACCTCATCGACGATGCTCTTGAATCGGGCGTTTATGCCCTGAGCACCGGCAACGACATATCCCGCGAGTGGACTCAACTCGACGAACACATTCTCTCTCTTGGTGTAAATGACAAGCACCACTTCAAGTTTGGCAACTTTGAGCCAGACTTGCAGGTGGGTGCCTATGGGGAGTATCGCAGCCGAGAATACCAGACCCGCAACTTTATCTACAACTGGAATGTTTCAGATAACAACATGCCATCCGACTTCCGCCACAGCGACATCCCAACCCTGCTCTCCAGCGAGGCAAACATGGGTTACGACAAGCTGTATCTTCTGGAGGAAAAGCAGATGCGCAATAACTACCGCGGACACAACACCTTAGGCGCCGGATACCTGGCGTTGTCTCTCCCCTTTGGCAAACTCGGCATCCACGCCGGTGTCCGCTTCGAGCATAATGATATGGAACTCATCTCCAATTCCCGTGACTACGAGAAGAGTGAATCAAGCCGTCATTACAAGACCGATGATGTTTTTCCATCTCTCAATACAACATATAAGATCAACGACCAGCACCAGGTGCGACTTTCGTATGGCCGCAGTATTAACCGCCCAGAATTCCGTGAAGTATCGTCGTCGGTGTATTACGACTTCGACCTTGCCAGCAATGTGCAGGGAAACACTGAGTTGAAGAACTGTTATGTCGATAACCTCGACCTGCGATATGAGTGGTATCCATCCCGTGGAGAGCTCATTTCGCTGGCAGTCTTCTACAAGCACTTCGATTCTCCTATCGAGTGGACCTATACGGTGGCTGGTGGCACTGACTTGATTTACTCTTACAAGAATGCAAAGAGTGCCAACAACTATGGTGTGGAGCTGGATATCAGAAAGAATCTCGGATTCATAGGATTGAAGGATTTCAGTTGGTCGTTTAACGGTGCCCTCATCAAGAGCAAGGTTCAGTTTGAGAAGGGAGCGAAGGAAGAAGACAGACCGATGCAGGGTCAGTCGCCTTACCTCGTGAACACCGGAATATTCTACAAGAACGACAAGATGCAGCTCGACATAGCACTGCTCTACAACCGCATAGGCAAGCGAATCATCGGTGTGGGCAGAAGCGAGGGGAGCACAGGCGATGACTCCAATTCCCGAGTGCCTCACAGCTACGAGATGCCTCGCAACACCATCGATTTCTCGCTGGCTAAGAAATTCGGCGAGCATCTGGAACTGAAGCTCAACGTAAGAGATCTTCTTGCTGAAAAGATATATTACAAGCAGTTTGCTGATGTAACGTATAGCGACGGAAGCAAGAAGGAAGTAGAAGAAATAGCAAGATGCTACAAGCCGGGTAGAAACATCGGTTTGCAGGCAATCTATAAATTTTAGAGACTATCCGTAGAATTTCAAGAAAGATAATAATAGATGTTTGTTTAATAAAACAGGAAACAATGATGAACAAGATGTATTTTTTAGGATGCATGGGCATCCTCGCAGCATCTGCCATGTTGAGCAGCTGCAGCAGTGACAATGACGATCCAACTCCTTCTCCAAATCCTGGATCAGAAGTAGTTTACAAGTGGACAACCAATGGCGGCTTGAAGGCTTGCGACCACATCCTCTTCGGAACAGATGACAAGGAAAACGCCAACGGAACACAGATTGGCAACGGCGACCAGGAATTCGTTTTCACAGGCAAGCAGACTTTGAAGAAAGGCACTTATCTCCTCAAGGGATGGGTATATATTGCAGATGGTGCTGAGCTTACCATCGAACCGGGAACGATTATCAAGGGCGACAAGCAAACCAAGGCGGCACTCATCGCAGAGCGTGGCGGCAAGCTCATCGCCAAGGGTACAGCCACAGAGCCTATCGTCTTTACATCTGAAGAGGCTGCCGGCAGCAGAAAGCCTGGCGACTGGGGTGGCATCATTCTCTGCGGCAAGGCTAAGAACAACCAGACTGAGCAGCAGATAGAGGGTGGTCCTCGTACCAAGCATGGTGGCGCAGATGATGCTGACAACTCAGGAGCCTTGAGTTATGTACGCATCGAGTTTGCCGGTTATCCATTCCAGAAGGATAAGGAGATTAATGGTTTGACTCTCGGTTCTGTAGGTTCAGGCACAGAGATTGACCACGTTCAGGTATCTTATTCCAATGATGATTCCTTCGAGTGGTTTGGCGGTACAGTAAACTGCAAGTATCTCGTAGCCTACAAGGGCTGGGATGATGATTTCGATACAGATAACGGTTTCTCAGGAAAGGTGCAGTATGGTCTTTCTCTGCGCGACAGCAAGATAGCCGACACCTCTCAGAGCAACGGTTTCGAGAGCGACAACTGCGCCGATGGTGCTACCGTAGATCCTCGTACCAAGGCAACCTTCTCTAACATCACCTTTGTAGGTCCTAAGGTATTGGATGATAAGTTCCAGAACACCACAGATTATATTACTGCCGGAGCATACAATCCAAACAACGGTTCAGCTCTCGGCAAGTTCCAGTCAGCCATGCAGATTCGCCGTTCTTCTAACCTAAACTGCATCAACTCAGTGGCCTTAGGCTGGCCTATCGGTTTGATTGTTGATGGTGAGAAGGGTGAAACCGTGAAGAATGCCAAGGAAGGCAAATTCAAGCTTCAGAATGTATATTTCGCAGGTATGGATGCCGTTGGTACTGATGCCAACAAGAAGTATGAGGATTACCTCTATGATGCAGCCAACAAGAAGGATCTCGACAAGAATCAGAAGTCATACAGCAATACCTTCTTCTTCTCAGAGCCAAGCAACAAGTATTTTGACAGTTGGGCTTCATTGGTTGGCGCAGACGGTTATACTCCTATCGCCGGCAGTCCGTTGCTCGGAGCCGCAAGTTTCGCCCGCGTAACCTACATCGGAGCCTTCGATGGCAGCAACAACTGGATGAGCGGTTGGACCAACTTTGACCCTCAGAATGCAAAGTACTAGAAAAAGATTAGTACCGGAATAAGAATTAGAATCGCTAATTTCTATTTTGACTATAAGGCTTTCTTTTATTGGAGCATGGCGCAGTGATTTGCGCCATGCTTTTTTTGTTGGGTTATAGAGGGAAACGTTGATGTCCTGAAACAGGACTTCAATCTTCATTTATCTTAATCCATGAACTTTATCATGTCCTGGCGTCTTGGCTTTGCCTCCGGCGATTCGTCAGGATAACCCAGGGCGATGCAGTAGAGCAGCTTATAATTCTTAGAGAATGCCATGCGGTCGAGGTAAGGCTTGGCCGACGGAGAATCCAGTATCCAACGGGCAGAACTGCCCAGGCAGCAGGAACCGATGCCCCTTGACCATGCTGCAAGAATGATGTTCTCGCCAAGCAAACCGCAATCAATCTGCGCCATATCATAAGTAGTATCGTAGGCGATGCAAACCACGCATGGAGCATTCACAAAGATGTTCTTGAAGCTCTTGCGCTCTGCTATCTTAGGATTATCCTTTACCACGGCTTGGGTGATTGAATCGATGAGAGCAGGAGAATCTATCACTCTGATTTCGTACGACTGCAGGTTCTGCCCGTTTGGCGCATGGATGCCGCATTTCAGAATCTCGTTCAGGGTATCGCGGCTGATGACGGAATCCTTGTAAGCACGGATGCTTCTGCGACTCATCATCAAATCGGTTACTACACTTGCAGAGTCAACGCTGGTCATTGCCTCCGGCTGTCTGTTCTCATTGCAGGCAGTCAACATCAGTGCAGCTGCCAATCCTAAAAATATCTTCTTCATATTATTCACTGTATGATTAAACTTCATATTATTCATTGTATGATTAAATCTATATTTCAATTAGTATATACCCATGTAGCACTATTAGTATTTATCCATGTAGCGTTATTAGTACATACCGTGCAAAGATAGCAACAAACATTGATATCCAAGAAGATACGTTATGATTTTTAAGAGTTTTTATCGGTCTCTCTGCCATTCTTTTAACATATATCATAGCCAAACATTTTCCACCTATTTTGCTAGAATTTCCCAAAAACTTCGTATCTTTGCAATGGCTTTATACAAGATAAGCTGTTTATAAAATCATCAAACGTAGAATTATGGAAAGAAAAAGTTATTCTATAGATATAAATCGCATTGCACAATATGCCATGTATGCATATTGCATTTTCGCATTGTTTTCGCTGGCATTTTCTGTTTGCAGACAAGCGGGCTTATCCTTCAGAACAAGTCCCATCCTGATTCCAATAAGTCCCATCCTGGTTACCATCAAGCAACTGGTCTTGCAGCTCGCCCCTATAGCTTTATGGGGAATATTCCGCTACACGCTACCGGCAGGCGTAAAATTGCTACGACGCTGCAGCGAGTTGATGGTACTTTACTATGTGCTCTCATTCATCCTGGGCCAATGCTTCAATCTTCATCTCGTAACGATGATGCAGAACGGACAGATAACACCCACGGCAACTATTCTTACCTGGATACAAAGCTCTATGGGATTGATTTCCGTCATCGCCTCCCTGATAGCCGGCTGCCATCTGTACAGCAAGCACAGAGGTAACATGCGCAAACTGGGCTTAGCCCTTATCCTGGTTTTCATGGTATGGCTGATATGCTCGAATCTACTCCCTGTAGCAGTGTTTTACCTGGCAGGTAACACCCAGCAGGCAGCCTTCACCTGCATGAATCTCATCAGTATGATAACAACGACATCGGCATATATATACGCTTACTACATGATGTATCGGGCGATAAACGACTGAAAAAAGTTATAAAAAACTCCGTTTCTGAGTTTTCAAGACATCAGGAACGGAGTTCAAACATTAATCCTCGAACAATTTATGAAATTCAACGGCATCCATAAATTGATAATTTGGATTATTTCCTACATTTCTTCTAAGCCTATTTAAATTGGAAGGAGTTGCAGCTTTCTTTGTCAGCAAAACATAGAAACTGTTATCAAAAGAATAGTTAGAAGTAACCATTGCCTTTGATTCACTAACCTTTTTTGCTATCTCCTTTGAATCCAAATTCCTGGTATTGCTTAGTCGGAATTTTGCATCGGCCAAAAGTAATCTCTTATCATTCACATGCAATAGCATATCTGCAGAAGATTTCTTATCAGCATGATGTTTTTGAGAAATTCGTCTCTGAACATCATCAAGTTCTATTGCCTTATCTGTGTCAGAGAAAAGATTTTCTGAATTTGGGCATTCCTCCTGCTTCATCAAATGATGCAAGCCGACTAAATCTTTTGCTGTCCAACAATCAATCTTGATTCCCTGATAATTGCCAATCTTAAATTTCGCCATAGTTCTCTACGTATTTCTGAAGAGTATCAAAAGATTTATTGAATGATTCAAATACAGGTTCGATGTCACAGCCCAAATTCTTATAGTAGAACGAATCTGTACCTTCACTTTGCTCTGTCAGATAAAAACGAGTAGTATTCAACAAGCCCTCTTTTTCAGAGATATACCTGATAGCCGATACCATATCGGGATTGTGACTCGTGATGAGTATCTTGGTTCCAAATGTTTTGTTGATGCGAACAAGAAGATGCGCCAACTCAACCACCCATTGTGGATGAAGATTTGTTTCAGGCTCATCAATCTCCAACAAAGTGTTTTCTGTCAGCCACCCGTTTTCTATCAGACGAAGCATATAAACCAGCGGTTTGAATCCCGATGCTATATCTTCAATTCTAATATCCTTACCATTGTTGCTGTGATAAACTAAATCAACAGCATCGAAATTTTCCTTTTCTACAATAGAACCATCTATCATTTTATTAATAGAATGAAGTAATTCCTGTTTGCCGGTAATCTCACTTCCTTTTTCATTTACATGAACCACTTTATGTGCCAAGGAAGTCATCAGAACCCTATCTGATTGACGAAGAGAAATAGCTGCTGGTGTTCCTATATATATGGCATTATTTAAACTATATATCTTTCCAAGTCTATCAACAAGCAATTCCACTTCATCTTCCTTAAAGCTTATGCTGGCAGGAAAGCCATCCTTTTCCCGATATACAGAAGCGATTTTCTCTTTCAAGTAACTGATGGGACGATTTTTTTTGTTGTTTTCATATTTCTGAAGATATTCAGAAAACAGCTGAATGGAATTTCGTTCTATATCCTCATGAACATGATTTTGTTCAGTAATCCCAAAAAGATTAAGCACTCGACGCACCTGCTGAGGATTCTGCTCTTTCTGAAGGAAGTTAACCAGCATGTCATCAAGTGAACCAATCGCTCTTTTATAATAAAAATCGAGCTTCTCCACACCACCATTACTCAATGTTACCATTGTCATTAATGATAAGGTATGGTCAAAAAATCGTTTTTTATCATCATCCAGATAATTTGAGATATCATCCAGCGCAGTAGAATATTTCTCTAATGATTTGATACAATACTGCGTTAAATTAACATTTAATCGTCTGTAAATCAATAACTTATATTAAGAAATGCTTATGAAAACTTAA
>ENA-OPCQ01000072-OPCQ01000072.1-human-gut-metagenome-genome-assembly--contig:-NODE-72-length-17251-cov-1.835136_pt1 | contig 17251 bp, 16 predicted proteins | sample MGYA00241569_ERZ501489 | MGnify/ENA primary metagenome ERZ501489 (study PRJEB25962, sample SAMEA2042576) | human gut metagenome | biome: human gut; feature: human-associated habitat; material: faeces... | reverse complement strand
TCTTTTGTGATCTCTTCAAGAGCTTTCGGATTCTGACCGAAGGCAATTCCGCCTTCCTTGACATTCGGGCAGGAAACATTAATCTCCAGCATATCCACAGGCTCATTTCCAAGGCGTTCTACAACCTCACAGTAATCCTTTGCAGATTTTCCACAGACATTGACGATGATCTTTGTATCATATTTTTTAAGGAACGGAATATCTCTTTCACAGAAAACATCAATCCCCGGATTCTGAAGACCAATGGCATTGAGCATTCCGGATGCTGTCTCTGTCACTCTCGGTGTAGGATTTCCCGGCCACGGTACATTTGCCACACCTTTTGTCACAACTGCGCCAAGTCTGTTCAGATCCACAAATTCACTGTATTCCGCTCCGGAACCAAATGTTCCGGACGCTGTCATCACCGGATTCTTAAGTTCTACGCCGGCAAGATTTACATTCATTCTGCTCATAGCTCTACCTCCGTGCTCAGGAATACAGGTCCGTCTTTACATACTCTCTTGTTATGGACATGAGAATGAGAATCCACATCTTTGGATTTGCACACACAGGCAAGACACGCGCCTACGCCACAGGCCATACGCTCTTCCATGGAGATCCAGCACGGAATTCCTTTTTCAAGGGCATATGCCTTGATGGCACGGAGCATCGGGGCAGGTCCGCAGGCAAAGATCGCATCTGCCTCAAGATCGTTCTCACGGATGGCATCCATAACATTTCCCTTTGTTCCTGCAGAGCCGTCTTCTGTTGCCACATAGACATCTCCATAAGCTTCAAATTCCTTATTTAAAAACAGCTCATCTCTGTATCCGAGAACCATGATCTTTTCTGCGTCCAGCTGTTTAGCAGTTTCCAGCATTGGCGGGATTCCGATTCCTCCACCCATGAGAAACACTTTTTTGCCTTTTACTGCATCCAGCGGAAAACCATTTCCCAGAGGTCCCAGTACCGGAATGGTATCTCCGGCTTTCATCTGTGAAAATTCATCGGTTCCGGTTCCCTGTCCGGTCACTCTGTAAACCAGATGAAGACGGCCATTTTCTTTGTCAATCTCACAAAGACTGATCGGTCTGGGAAGAATTTTGGATTTATCATTTGTATAAAGAGATACAAACTGTCCTGGTTTCGCATCTGCTGCGATTCTGTCAGTCTGGATCCACATACTGTAAATGCCTGCACCAATGCTCTCCTGACTTACAACAGTGCAGATTTCTCTTGTCTTTTCGCTCATTTCATGCCTCCTAGCGATTGTTTAAAGCAGTACTGATGTCTTCGATCATATCTTTTACCGCCTGGCGGGATGCATCTGCATAATTTAATTCACCAAAGGAAGCATATTTTTCCTGTTTGTAAGCTGCAATGATTCCTCTGGAAGAGTTGACGATCGCACCAAGTCCGTCTTCATTAAAGAAATGAACAAGATCGGCACCTTTTCCGCCCTGTGCACCATATCCCGGTACCAGGATGAAGGTTTTCGGCATGATCTTACGGAGAGTTTTTCCCATTTCCGGATAGGTTGCACCTACTACAGCACCTACATAGCTGTATTCATTTCCCATATGTGATTCTCCCCACTGGGCAACCTTCTCTCCAACCCACTCATAAAGCGGACGTCCGTCAATGATTCTGTCCTGAAACTCTCCGCTGGACGGATTGGATGTTTTTACGAGTACAAAAAGCCCTTTGTTCTCTTCTTTACATACATCGATAAACGGGTTGACACTGTCAGATCCCATATATGGATTGATTGTCGCAAAATCTTCGTCAAAACCTGCGATCCTGTTACTTCCCACCTGAACTTTACCCAGATGTCCGACTGCATATGCAGCAGATGTGGAACCAATGTCACCTCGTTTGATATCTCCAATAACTACCAGACCTTTTTCTTTGCAATAATCAATGGTGTTCTTATATGCCATTAAGCCCGGAATACCAAACTGCTCATACATTGCAATCTGTGGTTTCACTGCAGGGATCAGATCGCTGATCGCATCAACGATTCCTTTATTATACTGCCAGATAGCTTCTGCTGCTCCCTCTAATGTTTCCCCCAGTTCAGAAAAAGCTTTCTTCTGAATATGCTGCGGGATATAGTTGAGCATCGGATCCAGTCCTACTACGATAGGAGCGTTTGTTTTTTTAATGTTTTCAATAAGTTTGTTGATCATGAGTCTTTCCTCCTGAATATTGATATGGTATTTTTATGCATTCTGGTATACAACTTTTCCATCACAGATTGTATAGAGAATTTTTCCCTTTACTTTCCATCCGTCAAATGGTGTGTTGCGTCCTTTGGAAGCAAATTCATTTTTATCTATTTTATATTCGTGATCAATGTCTGCAATGACAATGTCTGCCGGATGTCCCTTCTGAAGTGTACCTCTGTCACTTCCCAGAATCTGTGCTGGGTTCCAGCTCATTTTCTCAATAAGCTGTGAGATTGTAAGAATTCCGGTTTCTACAAGTGCAGTATAAGACAATGCAAAGCTTGTCTCAATTCCCACAATGCCAAAAGCCGCATTCCGGATAGAGCCTGTCTTCTCCGGCACTGCATGAGGTGCATGATCTGTACTGATCACTTTAAAGGAACCATCCTTCAGTCCTCGGATCAGTGCATCTACATCTTTCTTCGTACGAAGAGGAGGGTTCATCTTATAGTTTGGATCATCACATTTAATATCATCGGAAGTGAGGATAAAATGATGCGGGCAAACCTCTGCTGTGATATTGTCCAATCCCTCTTCCTTCACAATCTCCATCATCTTCGCAACACCTTCTGTGGAACAATGGCACAGATGCAGTCTTGCCCCTGTCTCTCTGGCAAGAAGAATATCTCTCGCTGCGATCACATCCTCAACTGCATTGCAGATACCTGGCAGACCAAGTCTCCGCGCATTCTCATCCTCATTCATACATCCATCACCGCGCAGATCAATATCCTCACAGTGAGCAAAAATCGGAACATTGAATTTCTCTGCCACTTCCATAGCTTCTTTGCAAAGTCTGGTATTCATAACAGATTTGCCGTCTTCAGATAATGCCGGGATTCCCGCTTTTACCATTCCTTCGATATCAGAAAGTTCCTGTCCCTTCTCCCCCTGCGTAATGGCACCTGCTTGGAGCACATGAATGCCGGCAAGCTGTTTTGCCTTATTATGCACATAATTTACACGATCCGGACTGTCAATTACCGGTGTTGTATTCGGCATTGCAACAACCGTTGTCACACCACCTCTTGCAGCAGCCCGGGAACCTGTCTCTATATCCTCTTTCTGTGTCTGTCCCGGATCTCTGAAATGAACGTGAAGATCGATCAGTCCCGGCATTACCAGACATCCCTTCGCATCTATTACTTTGTCGCTTTTATCTTTTATTTTAAGTTTCTCACCGATCTCGGTGATCACGCCATCTTCCAGATAAATATCGCCTTTTTTATCAGTGTCAGTAGCCGCATCTACGATACGTCCTCCCTGAATCAGAATACCCATGCAATTCTCTCCCTTCGTTGTCGTTTGACAATAACTTTCTGATATACATAATACACGAAACTTCTTCTTTTATAAAGCCTTTTTTTACTGATGTGCAGTCTTTTTTGCTTGACAATTCAAAATGCGGGAGATATAATCAGTTCATATCTGGATTATTTAATGTATAGTCACTGGTTTTTAGAGATTATATAACAGTATATAATCTGTAAAATCTGGTGATTTTTTTATTTGCCAGAAACTATATAATTTTTTTATTTTTTATGGAGGTAACAACATGAACAAGGGAACTGTAAAATGGTTCAACGCAGAAAAAGGTTACGGATTTATCACTGGTGAAGACGGTGCAGACGTATTTGTACATTTCTCCGCTATCAATGGTGAAGGATTCAAATCCCTTGAAGAAGGACAGGCTGTAACATACGACTTAACAGAAGGTGCTCGTGGTATGCAGGCTGCAAACGTTACAAAATTATAATTTATAATTTTTGTTAACGCGAGAGGATTGAATTCCGCACTTTTCTATACGGATTAAACCTCAAAAAAATCCCCGGATCATCCGGGGATTTTTTATTGCTTTTCTTCTGTGAATCCATCAGAGATTCAATTTCTATTTAGCATCTGCGCTGTCTGCATCCGTTGTTGAATCTGCTGTTTCTGCAGCTTTATCGTCTGCTACATTTGTATCATCTGCTTCTTCAGATTTATCTGCGGTTTCCGTTTCAGAATCATCTGCGGTTGTGTCTGCTGCATCAGCATCTTCACTGTCTGTATCAGTGGAAGCTGTTGTATCTTCTTCCTCCGCTGTATCTGCATCAGTGCTGTCTGTACCATCGGATGCATCTGTTGACAGATTCGAAATGTAATTGTCAAGTGCAGTAGTATCCATTACTGTATTCTGAACCACATTCTCTTTGGCTCCTGTCACTTTTACATATGCAGAATAACCAATCCATGCAACAATCACAACACAAATGAATGCCCAGGCAAACATTTCCAGTCCAAAAAGTACTTTTTCTTTTCTGTCTGTTTTGTTATGCAGTCCTTTTCTGGCCTTATAAGCATCGACTTTCTTCTGGCTCATGATAGATCTCCTTTGCATCAATATTTCGTATTTTCTGATTATAGCACACTTTACTGCAAAAGAAAACAATTAGTTTATACTGCAACGATCACTCCGCCGTCATTTGCATACATAGAACTTACACCCGCTGTATCAAGGACTACGATCTTTGCAAGTTTCATTCTCTCTTCAAAAGCCTCTTTGAGCACCTGTGCTCTTGCCGGACAATTGCAGTGACTGATGGCAAGAACCTTCTCTGCACTGTCCGGGGTTTTCTCGATTACCTGCTCTACAAGCTTGATCAGAGCACGATTCATGCCTCTTGCCTGATCCAGCTGGCAGATATTTCCATCATCCGTAGAACCCATGACCGGTTTGATTTTCAATGCACTGGCCACTAACGCTTTCACTTTGCTCAGACGGCCGTTCTTTCTCAAAGTATCAAGATTCTCAAGTATAAAAAATGTATGCTGTCCTTCAATATAATGTTCCACAGTTGAAACAACTTCTTCAAAACTCATCCCTGCTTCTTCGCATTCCTGTATCTTCATTCCGATCAGGCTTTCCCCGATGGATGCGGAACGTGAATTAAACACATGTATTTTTTTATCCGGATGGTCTTCCATAATAAGATCTCTGCCAAGCAACGCACTGTTATAGGAACCACTCAGCTCAGAAGACAAAGTCACTGCATAAATATGCTCAGCCTCGCAGTCATATGCTCTCATATATCTCTCAGGTGACGGGCAGGCTGATTTCGGACATTCCGGGCAGGCTGCCACTTTATCAATAAACTCTGCCTGATCAAATGTTTCATCATCTATGATCTGTTCAGCTCCTACCATCAGAGTCAGTGGAATGGATTCAAAACATTCATCTTTCTTCCATTCGTCCAAAAGTTCTCCACAACTATCTATGATAATCTTATATCTCAATTATATCGTCCTCTTTTCCATTATATGTAGTATTCAATACCAGATATATCTTATCACACCGCTTTACGTTTGAAAAGACTTTTTAATAAAAACACTGTTCTTTTTTTCAAAAGTGCTTTATAATAAAAAGACGCTTCCCGCAAAGTGCAGGAAGCGCTGCCTGATCCACAAAATATGTTCAGAAATATGCAGCAATCCAGAAGTCTTTTTTTAATTCTGAACAGCTGTAAATCATGTTATCAGAGAGGTGTTGTATGCTTGCTTTAAAAATTACTGATGTAAAAGATTTTATGAATAAACTCCTGATCGGTGAGGTATTTGACCGTTTTTCTCTTGTCGAGGCATCTGTGACAACCTTCAACACTTTTACCATAAACGGAAAACTTCATTACGATTTCTTTGATACTGACACAAAGGCTGCTTTTGAGGAGAATTCCACAGAATATTCCCTCTGGCATGATGTAAAACCTTATTGTTTTTCTATCATACGCGGCAGACGCACACCTTTGAATTTCAGGATTGTATTTGAACTTTCTCATGATCAGACACAGTCGTTGTTAAAAAATGAACGGCATATTGCAGATATTCCTGTGCAAAGCTTTTATCTGAATATCCAGTACAAGAACCAGTCCCTTTTATGTACAACAGGTGTTTCTTATACTTCATTCAGTCCGGATAAACGTCTGGAACATCTCTGGGATGATTCCATGACTGTTTTTCTCTCCAGTCATCACATTCCCTGTGAGAAATTATGAGTAGATTCTGTTATCAGTCTTTATCCGAATAACGCAGATAATAGACCAGAATATCTATAAACTCACTGTTCGTCGGTTTATCTGCCATTGTACATCCTGCCATTTCTTCCAGTGTATCCTTATGATTCATCCAACATAAGTTTACCAGTGTTCTTATGTTGTGTTCTACATTAGACGGCGTTGATTTATATTTTCTTGCAATGACCGGATAAATATCTTTGGTGACTTTTACCGGTCGCTCATAAATTTTCTGTGCCATTTCTACTGCATCCACAACATAATAATATCCTTTATACTTTGATGTTGCACCCAATTTTCTAATAACTCCATAAACTGCACTCATACATCGTTCCTCCTGTAACTTCCATAATCTGTGTTTTTACAGATTTGGATATCTCATTTATTTACACACATTTCTCTATAAGTAAATGAAAGTCACGATATTGGCTGCCCGGAAGCACCATTGCAGTCACTATTCTCTGTAACCCGTTATATTTTATGCGGATTCGGCATATTCATTAAAATATCGGCAACTTAATAATAGGAATTCATAAGACATTTGTCAATACCAATGTAATTGTTTTCCACAAAAATAAGGAGCAAAAGTTATTCTCCGCTCCTTATTTGATATTCTGCTATTCTGACAGGCGTATCTGTCCTCTCATTGATCTGCCGGCAAATTGCCTGCTTTCTATCTTATTTTGCAATCATCAGCAAAATTTCATTGCTTCTCTGAACAAATCTGGTCATTTCGTCCGGTGAAAGCTGTTTATGGCTCATCATCGCAAGGTCATACAACTGTTCACAGATAAGCGGAGCCTTGTCAGATTCCTGATTCTCTGCCAGATATTTAACCAATGGATGATTCGCATTCAGAACCAGTGTTTCCTGTCCGCCAAACATATTCGGATCCATTCCATACATATTATACATCTTCATCATATCCTGCATACGGCGGCTCTCTTCGGAAAGAGTCATCATTGCTGATACATTTTCATTTTTCAGATTCTCAACATGTACTTCCAGTTTATCTTTATTAAGGCTCTTGCGGAAAAGTTCTGTCAGTGCTTTGACAGTTTCTTCATCGGCAGTACCCTCACCCTTCATTTCTTCGGTCAGATCCGCATCAATACGCTTAAACTGTACTTCCTGATGTTTCTGCTCAAGACTGGAAATAAATGCACTGTCAATATTATGCTTCAGGATAACGGCATCTTTTCCTGCTTCCTTAAACATATTGATATACTGACTCTGCTGAACTTCATCAGTTACATAGAAAATTACTGTCTTCTCAGGTTCTTTCGCTTCCGCATTGTCTTTGTTTTCAGACTCTGCTGCATCTTCTTTCTTTTCTTCTGTCTGAGCCTCAGTTTCTTCTGTTTCTTTTTTATTCTCTTCAATGCAGTCCTTTAATGTGAGATATTTGCCATCAAGATTCTTAAAGAGTACATAATCTCCCATTTTCTCTGCAAACTTAGCATCTTTAATACAGCCATATTTAATAAACGGGCTGATATCATCCCAGTATTTCTCATAAGATTCTCTGTCAGTCTTGCACATTCCGGTAAGCTTATCTGCCACTTTTTTGGAAATGTATTCAGAAATCTTCTGTACAAATCCGTCATTCTGCAATGCGCTTCGTGACACGTTCAATGGAAGATCCGGACAATCAATCACACCTTTCAGAAGAAGCAGGAATTCAGGAATTACTTCCTTGATATTATCTGCGATAAATACCTGATTGTTATAAAGTTTGATCGTTCCTTCAATGGAATCATACTCTGTATTGATCTTCGGGAAGTACAGGATACCTTTTAAATTAAACGGATAATCCATATTCAGATGTATCCAGAATAACGGTTCCTTATAATCCATAAATACCTTGCGGTAGAATTCCTTGTATTCATCATCTGTACATTCATTTGGATGCTTCATCCAGAGCGGATTAATATCACTGATGGAAACCGGACGTTTATTGATCTTTACTTTATCCTTTGCAGGAGAAATTTCAACAACTTCCTTTTCACCTTTATCATTTTCTTTTTCTTCTGTCTTTGCTTCCTCATGAATATGTTCAACAACTACATCATCGTCTCTTAACTCAGATTCATCAATTGTCTCATATTCCTGAGGTGCATTTGCTTTGGAAAGGTAAATATGAACCGGCATGAAGGAACAGTATTTCTCAAGAATCTCACGCATACGGTACTCGTTTGCAAATTCCAGGCAGTCTTCATTCAGGAACAGGGTGATTTCTGTACCAATCGTATTCTTGTTACCTTCCTGGATATCATATTCTGTTCCACCATCGCAGGACCAGTGTACAGGCTGTGCACCTTCTGTATAGGAAAGTGTATCAATATGCACTTCATCCGCCACCATAAATGCAGAATAAAATCCAAGTCCAAAATGACCGATCATCTGATCATCTGTAGTTTTGTCTTTATATTTCTCAAGAAACTGAGTTGCACCTGAAAAAGCAATCTGGGTAATGTATTTCTCTACTTCATCAGCAGTCATGCCAATACCATTATCGATGAATTTCAGAGTTTTCTCATCGGGATTAACAATTACCTGAATCTCCGGTTTGTATCCTTCCGGAAAAGTATATTCTCCCATTACTTCCAGTTTTTTCAGTTTAGTGATCGCATCACATCCGTTGGAGACCAGCTCTCTTACAAAAATATCATGATCGGAATATAACCATTTCTTGATGATTGGGAAAATATTTTCACTGTTAATTGATAAATTTCCATGTTTTACAGCCATGCTGTCCACACTCCTTTTTGTTTTTAATCATTTGCCGCAACTTTATCTGTCAATATACTGCATTCTTATCTGCTCTGCCTCCGGAGCCAAAACTATCCTCTCCTGTTTATCCTTTGAAATAGCTTTTGACTCCTGTAAGTTGCTTCTCTGAAAGATATAGTAATACCATTTATTCCAAAAGTCAAGAAAAAATTAGCACTCACTAAAAATGAGTGCTAATAATTTTATATTTTACATATTCCCCTGTATTTTTTCTTCAGATAACTCTTATTTCTTTCGTCTTTTGTATACCACAACTCCCACAATACATCCTGCTGCAATCGCCAGAATAATCACAAACGGTGTGATATTAGTCGTATCTCCTGTCTTTACCGCTGTTTTCGCACTTGCTCCATTCGGCTGCGGAGTCGGAGTTGCAGTTACAGTCTGTGCCTGTGTAATACTGAAATTCACCTGTTTAGTATCCTGCTCCCCTGTATTCTCCCATTCACTTCCATTATACTTCTGACGGTCAAATGTAACTGTCAATGTGTAGGTTCCAGCTTTCGTAATTCCAAATGCAGCAGTATAAGGTGCACTGCTCCAGCTATTTGTATTGATCACTTTCCAGTTATACGGTACATAGCGGACATCTCCCTTTCCCGGACTTTCATTGTCCATACCCGCTCCGACTGCTGTAAATGTAATCTTTGACTGTGTTGTGTATCCATCTGAACTGATTCCTGTAATCTTATTATCTGCCGGATCTGCAATTTTCGCCTTGCGGGTAGCTTTAACCGTAAACTGAACTTTCACTTCTGCACTGATCTGCTGTTCATTATCAATCACAACTGACTCTGTATAGGAGCCGGCCTTTAAACCCGCCTTCGGGCGGATTTTAAATGTACAGCTCTCCCCCGGTGCAAGCTTTGTGGCTGAAAGTTTCCCGATTTTAAAGTTTTTACCTGACGGTGCATTTAAAGTTACATTTGTATTCCCCTCATTCGTCACTGTAACTTTCTGCGCTTCCGGTGCCTCACTATATCCTTCTTTTGCTTTTCCAAAATTCAGTTCTTCTGGTGTTACGGATAATTTATAAATCTTTTTCACTTCCGAAACAGTCGCAGAAGCTTTGATCGTTGTTAATACATCTTCCTGTCCTTCCGAACTGGTCTGGGCTATCTGAATACTGTCCAGATAATTGCCGACTTTCAGACCGGTCACCGGTACTGCTGTAAATGCAGCAGAATCTCCCGGCTCCAGCACTGATGCCGAAAGTTCCCCAATATCAAAATACTCTGCATATGGCTGCATCAGCGAAACAGTTGTATTTCCTGTATTGGTAAGTGTAATGGTCGTCGCTTCAGGAGTATCATAACCTTCCTTCAGATCATCATAACTGAAAGATTCCGGATCTGCCTGAACTGCTGTGATCTGTTCCTGTTCTGCCTCTTTTACAGATACTTCCGCAGTTACCTGCGCTGCTACTTCCGAATCCTCTTCACTTTCAAATATCAGGGTATCACTGTAATCACCCTTCGTCAGACCGGTTTTTGGCTGTACCATGAACATAAGAGAATCACCTTTTGCAATCTGTATTCCTGATACAGCTTCACTTCCATCTTCGTTCATCACCTCAAAATAATCTGATTTCGGTATCTTTAAAGTGACAATTCCGTCCCCTGTATTTATTACGGTTACAGACAGTGTCTCATTGGCCTGTGTATAATTTTCTTCGATATCGCTGAAATTAAGACTTCCTGTATTTACCTCAAGAGACTGTGCCTCAAGAGATGCATCTGCATTGTCACCTGCCGATGGAGCCTCGCTGTCATCCGGCGTCTCTGTCGGTTCTGCAGAAGGCTCATCCGAAGGCTTCAGATCTTCGTCATCTGATGAATCATCCTCACCTTCAACTGCAATCTTCGCTTCAAAAGAAACCTCAATACCTTCTTCCGTCCGGTATGTGATCATATCATCATATTCACCCGGTTCCAGCCCTTCCCTCGGCTGTATCCATACGCTTACAGATTCACCTGCACTCAGCGGTTCTGTAATATCCTGAACCATAAAATGTTCCGGACTGATCTCCTGAAAATTCAAGCTCTCATTTCCGGTGTTCGTAATCTGCACATACTGTGCTTCCACATCCTCAAGATCACCCTTTACTGTTCCAAAATCACAGATCTGATCTTCGCTGTCCTCTACAGTGACAGTCGCTTCGTAAGTCTTTTTATCTTTATCATCTTCACCTGCTGCCTGTCCATCTTTCTCTGATCCATCTGTCTGCACATTTCCGTTCTCATCCACCTGCAGCTGATCTTCTGTATAAATTTTCATCTGGGAATCATCAGTACCTTCTGTTGTTTCCTCCGGCTGACCTTTTGTGTTCTGAGATCCATCTTCCTGTTCATTCCCTGCATTCTGCTGTACATCTTCTGTTCTATCTACATCCTGATTTTCAGAATCCTGACTGCCTTCTGCATTATCTGCTGTTTCTTCCAACTGTGCATTCTCTGTTCCATCTGCCGTTTCTGTCTGCTGTGTATCCTCTGCTTCCTGTTCCACTGCTTTCGCCTCTTCTTCAGTTGCAGCTACCTCTAACGTCTTTGCAGTAAGAGTACCTGTCAGTCCGCTTCCATCTACAGGGGTCAGATCAAGCACCAGTCTGCATCCCAGATCATCCTGAGTGATCGTATAGGTCTTCTCAGTACCTACCTGTGTTAACTCCTTCTCCCCGGTCTGTCTTGACCAGGAAAAAGTGAAATCTTCATCCGTAACCTCTTCCGGTGTAACCTTTGCATAATCTGCACTCAACACTACGCCTACAGCTGCAAGTCCCTTAATCTTAAGCTTACCGCCCAATTCTCCTGACGAAGCTGCCGCAAAAACCATGGATGGAATCATTGAAATAACCATCATCACAGTCATTACAACTGCAAGAAATCTCTTTCTCTCCATCTGTAGTCCTCCTTTTCATTTATAATAAGATTTGTAATTATTCAGCAGCCACTCTGAAGGTACTGAATAATTACAGTTCTGTGATGCTTCTGTGTCTGTCTGCCCTTTTCATTCCCATCACAGACCACAACATCGTTTTTTCTCTGTATAAAAGCATTATAGCATCACATTTTCCGGAAATGTAATCTGTATTTTCTCCCTTAAAACAACTTCAGCCCCTGAGTATCAGAGTTCAATTTTCTCCAATATTCAGGGACCGAACTGTGTTTTACAGTTATTTCTCCGATATATCACGTGATATTCATAATTTGACCGAACAGTTTTTATCCTTCTACTATCAGATATTTTCCATCCGGCAGAGCAAATACTTCACTTGCATCTTCCAGTTCTTCATCTGACATTCCTTCCACATCAGCGCCTGACTCTTCCAGATATTCTCTCACTTCTTCAATAGAATCCACAACCTGCGCCATGCAATCCTCAAGGAATGCTTCCGCTGCTTCATATGATTCTGCTACCGCCTGTGGAAAAAGCTGCTCCTGATTTTCAAGAAACGTATTAATACATTCTTCTGTAAACAATTTAAATAACCTCCTCAATCTTTCCCTTTGCCCTGATCAGCTTCTCAAGGACCGGTTCAACCTGTTTCGTCATATAGGACGTAGCTGCCCGTACCCCCTCCTTGGAATGCTCCATGGCAAAGCCATATTTTACCGCTTTAAGCATCTCTATATCATTATATTCGTCTCCGAACGCAATACATTCTTCCGGCGAAATATGATATCTTTTCTGATATTCTCTAATTCCTTTTGCCTTGTTTGTTCCAAAAGGAATAAAATCAATCCACTCATTTCCCGAAGTGACAACAACACATTCTTTTCCAAATCTGTCCATCCAGTATTTCACAGATTCTTCTGTAAGGCCGGCCGGTTCAAACACAGCCAGCTTCATGATAGGAGCCGTCATCTCTTCCATGCTGTTTACAAATCTGCATTCATTTTTTACTTCATATAACATATGGTCATGAAATCTCTTTGTCTTCGGCATCAGGTAGTGGTAATCCTTTGCAGAACAGGTAAACTCGGCATCCTTCTTTTCCAGGATTGCAGAAATAATCTCCCCTGCCAGCTTTCTGTCAAAAGAATCCTGATACAGTACCTCTCCATGATCCACTGCCAGTGCACCATTCTCCGAAATATAGGAAATCTCTGAAGCAACAGGTGCAAACAGCTTTGTCATATTCGGATATTGCCTTCCACTGGCTGCTACAAACATAATCCCCAGTTCCTCTAACTGCCTGATCAGCGAAAAAATTTCTTCAGGCAGAGACTGTGCCTTATGTAAAAGTAACGTCCCATCCAGATCACTTGCAACCAACTTAATCATTTCCATGTTCCTCGCAAATCTTTACCAGATCTGTCGGTTTCTCAGCGACAAGATCTGCTCCATTCTCATTCAGTTCTTTTCGGTCACGAAAGCCCCATAGCGCACCTACTGTATACATTCCTGCTGCTTTACCGGTCTTCATATCTGTACTTGTATCTCCCACATACATGCATTCTTCCGGTTTTACACCAAATTTCTCCGCAACCATAAGCGGACCATCAGGTGCCGGTTTCCTGCGGATTGCTTCACTCTGACCGACTACCATATCAAATTCCCCGTCAAAAAGCTGCGCAATTACTTTCACAGCTGCAGGATGAGGTTTATTTGAACAAACTGCCAGCTTCATTCCATGTTCCTTCAATTTCTTTAAGGTTTCCGGTATGCCCTTATAGGGAACTACTTTATACATCGGATCTGCTTCAAACATTTCCCGGTAAAGCCTCTGTCCCTCATCATAATGCACAAGTTCCGGATCCCCCGCATCCTTAAGTGCGCGGCGGATCAGCATATTTGCCCCTTCTCCGCTGTAATATCTGAAATTATCCACCGGAAGTGTTTTCAACCCGAATTTTTCCATAATAATATTAGTCACATAAGCCATGGAATCCAGCGTATCAGCCAGTGTTCCATCCAAATCAAATATACATGCTTTAATCATCTTTTGTCATCCTCTTAAGTTAATTCCTGATTTCTTCATTTCATAAAATAATCTGGCAACCGGGAGTCCTACCACATTATTGTAATCTCCGCTGATCCCCTTTACATAAATTCCGAAAAGTCCCTGGATGCCATAGCTTCCAGCCTTATCCATAGGCTCTCCTGTAGCAACATACTCTCTGATCTCCTCATCTGAAACCGGATAAAAAGTCACATCTGTACTTTCATAAAAAGTATGTTCTGTCCAGACTTTTTCTTTCTTTTCCCATACAGAAACGCCGGTATATACCTGATGAGTATTTGCCTGAAGTTTCTTTAATGTATTCACTGCATCCTCTGTATCATAAGGTTTGCCAAGGATCACATTCTCAAACACTACCACTGTGTCAGATCCGATCACAATTGTTCCGTCGGCACTATCTTTCATAGTGCGGATAACAGAAGCTGCTTTATCCGAAGCCAGCTGTTTTACTGCCTCTCCCGGATTGTCTGAGATACGATTCTCATCACCTGATGCAGGCAGCACTTCAAAATCCACGCCAGCCCGTTCCAACAGTTCTTTTCGTCTGGGTGAAGCAGATGCCAAAATAATTTTTCTCATAATAACCTCTTCTTTCCTGTCATAGTATACCTTGTATCTTTTTGGTATGCAACTGCTTTCATTAACTCTTTCCATAAAATTTCGCTTTTCTTTTTATCTGAAAAGTATTAAAATAACAATAACCTATAGCTGAATAAAATGGTGTCAGGAGTAAAAGATATTTTTATCCTGACTCGCTGTCAAAAATAGGAGAATATCAGAAAGGAGTTTATGATTATCATGGCTAAAATTAATAAATACTGGGGATATGTTGCAATAGGTGCCCTTACAGCAGCTGCTGCCGGTGCTGTAGCTGCCCTTATTGCCAAAAAAGGATCCTGTAAAGAGGATTTTGATTTTGAAGATGACTTTGATGATTTCGATCTGACTGATGAAAAGGAAACTGCTAAGGAAGATCAGGAACCTGCCGAAGATTTCCAGTCTTGGGAACATACAGGCGAACAGTCTGCAACAGATGACACCGAAAGCGAAGAAGCTGAAGAAGCTGCTGATACAGATGATTCTGAGAAGTCTTCCGATAAAGCTGCTGAAGTTGAGATTAAAGATGCAGAAGAGGAAGAAGATGCCGATGAACCCGAGAATTTTGAAGAGACTATGGACGCTGCATCTGAATCTGAAGAATAAACGTTACCGTTCACAGTAACGTAACCAAAAAGGAATGTTACTTCACGATTATACAATCGTAAAAGCAACATTCCCTTTTTATTCTGATTATATTACTATTTCAGTCTCATTATGCTTTCGGAAGTTTAAATGAGCTCTTCAGAGACACGATACGGTTGAATACCGGTGCACCCTCTTTAGAATCATGGATATCTGCACAGAAAAATCCTGTTCTTACGAACTGGAAACTGTCATAGCCTTTTGCTTCCATAAGTGCTGGTTCTACATATGCAGTAACTTTTGTCAGAGAGTTCGGATTTACATTCAGAGAACCATCTTCTTTGTTGTATACACCCTTCTCCTCGTCTACGATATTCTCATAGAGACGTATTTCTGCTTTTCCTGCCTGACTTGCTTCTACCCAGTGAATGGTTCCTTTTACTTTTCTGCCATCCGGCGCATTGCCACCCTTTGTTGCAGGATCATAAGTACAGTGTACAACACGTACAGTTCCATCTTCATCAGCTTCATATCCTGTACAGGTTACAAAATATGCGTTCATAAGACGAACCTCTGTGCCCGGGAACATTCTCTTATATTTCTTAGGCGGATCTACCATGAAGTCTTCTCTCTCAATATAGAGTTCTCTGCCAAACGGTATTTTACGGGTTCCCAGTTTTTCATTCTCCATATTGTTCGGAGCTTCCAGATATTCTACTTCGCCTTCCGGATAATTATCGATCACAAGCTTGATCGGATCAAGAACAGCCATCAGACGTGGACGTTTCAGTTTCAGATCCTCACGGATGCAGTATTCAAGCATTGCATAGTCAACAGAGCTGTTTGCTTTGGATACACCGCAGAGTTCTACAAACATTTTGATGGATTCCGGTGTAAATCCACGGCGGCGCAGTGCTGCGATGGAAACCAGACGCGGATCATCCCATCCGTCTACGATGCCTTCCTCTACCAATTTCTTGATATAACGTTTACCTGTAACTACATTTGTCAGATACAGTTTTGCAAACTCAATCTGCTTCGGCGGCTGTGGGTATTCCAATTCTTTTACAACCCAGTCATAAAGCGGTCTGTGGTCCTCAAACTCCAGAGTACAGATGGAATGTGTGATTCCCTCAATCGCATCCTCGATGGGATGGGCGAAATCATACATTGGATAAATGCACCATGTATCACCTGTTCTGTGGTGAGTCATATGAGCAACACGATAGATAACCGGGTCGCGCATATTCATGTTCGGAGATGCCATATCGATCTTGGCACGAAGCACTTTCTCTCCGTCTGCATATTTGCCTTCTTTCATCTCTTCAAAAAGCTGCAGGTTCTCTTCTACGCTTCTGTTTCTGTATGGACTTTCTTTACCCGGCTCTGTAAGAGTTCCACGATATTCACGGATCTGATCTGCTGTCAGGTCACATACATAGGCTTTGCCTTTCTGGATCAGCTTTACAGCAGCTTCATACATCTGTCCGAAATAGTCAGATGCAAAAAACAGTCTGTCTTCCCAGTCTGCACCAAGCCATTTGATATCTGCCTTGATGGATTCTACAAACTCACTCTTTTCTTTGGTCGGGTTTGTATCATCAAAACGCATGTTGAACTTGCCGTTATATTCCTGTGCAAGACCATAGTTTAAAAGAATAGATTTCGCATGACCGATATGAAGATATCCATTCGGTTCCGGCGGGAAACGCGTATGCACGGTGTCATAAACACCCTCTGCTAAATCTTTATCAATGATATTCTCAATAAAATTTTTGGAAACTGTTTCGTTCTCCATTGCTTTCCCTCCTAAATATCATCCTGATGTTTTATCTTATCATAAATCCGGAGTTTTTGAAACCCGCAAAACCTGTATCTAAACAAAAAATTGTCTGTTTTTAGACACAAAAAAAGCTGCTGACGGGAATCGAACCCGTGACCTCCGCCTTACCAAGGCGACGCTCTACCGACTGAGCCACAGCAGCATCACGTGACGGCTAACGCAATCACCGTGATTTATTCTAACAAAAGAGATACCGTTTGTCAACAACAAA
>ENA-OPCQ01000069-OPCQ01000069.1-human-gut-metagenome-genome-assembly--contig:-NODE-69-length-17778-cov-1.367658_pt1 | contig 17778 bp, 8 predicted proteins | sample MGYA00241569_ERZ501489 | MGnify/ENA primary metagenome ERZ501489 (study PRJEB25962, sample SAMEA2042576) | human gut metagenome | biome: human gut; feature: human-associated habitat; material: faeces... | reverse complement strand
GTTTTCGCTGACATGAAGATAGTTCATAAGCGCAACCTGAAAAATTTTGGAACAATTGACTCCGTTCACAGCAATGCCTTTTTGACGTAAAATTGTTTATAACAGTAAAAATGTTTAACAAAATCTGTTAAAATGCTATAATGCAGATATGAAAAAGATAATCTTGAGAAAATCCATAATGTATGATAAAAGGATTACTATAAACTGGTACTGTGAAACTATGACAAAAGGTTACATAAATATTACAGGCAGAGGAATGATATATGTTATATATAGGAAATCACACAAGCTCATCCCGGGGCTACCTTGCAATGGGGAAGCAGATGCTGGCAAATGGCGGTAACACATTTGCATTTTTTACCAGAAATCCAAGAGGAGGGAAAGCCAAAGACATTGATCCGCAGGATGTGCAGGCATTTGGGCAGCTGGCAGAGGAGAATCATTTTGGAAAGCTGGTGGCTCATGCGCCTTACACTATGAACTGCTGCGCTGCCAAAGAAAACCTCAGGGATTTTGCCAGGGAAATCATGGCAGATGATCTGAGACGTCTGGAAATGACACCGGGAAATTATTACAATTTTCATCCGGGCAGTCACGTAGGACAGGGTGCAGAAGTAGGAATCAGTAAAATTGCAGAAATTCTCAATGAAGTGCTGACAAAAGATCAGAGTACGATTGTACTTCTGGAAACTATGTCAGGAAAGGGCACAGAAGTAGGAAGAAATTTCGAAGAACTTCGTCAGATCATTGACAGGGTGGAGTTAAAAGATAAATTAGGTGTTTGTCTGGATACCTGTCATGTCTGGGATGGTGGATATGATATTGTAAACGATCTTGACAGCGTATTTGAAGAATTTGACCGGATAATAGGTCTGGACAGACTAAAAGCCATCCATTTAAACGACAGCATGAATCCCCTTGGCAGCCATAAGGACCGCCATGCCAGAATCGGAGAAGGTGAAATAGGACTGGAGGCACTTGTCCGCGTGATCAATCATCCTGCCACAGAGGGAATTCCGTTTATTCTGGAGACACCAAATGATGATGAGGGATGGACTCATGAAATTGCGTTGCTCAGAAATGAGTATAAACAGAAATGAGTATAAATATATCTGTCCGAATCAGGAAGACAAATTGGGGCGTGCTGACAAGTTGTAAGTGCAAATCGAAAGAGCAGGAGTGAAATCAAAAGGAAGGAATGCAGGAAAGATCAGAGATGCAGCAAAGACAAAGATATCAGGCAGTAGAGAAGCTGAGAGAAACACTGGACGAGAAGTATCTGTGGGAGGTTATTTTACTCTATGCAGGTGAGAGTTTCAAAACCTATACAGGGCTTCCGTTCACTTATGAAGTAAGAAAGGGTCGGAATGGAGACTACACAAGGGAATTGTGGATCGACCGTAGGGAGAACAGTAAGAGTCTGGCGTTAAGTTCAGTGCTGCTGGCATTGAGAAACATAAAGAAGGTGGGAGCCGTGGTTGACAGACCCAAAGCTCTGGGCGACATCCGCGGAGTGAGTTATATATATGGAATATTCTACCGCTTTGGGCTGATCGATGTGCCGGATACAGCCAGGCAGAAGATGAAGTTCACATGATATATTTTTTAGGAGGAAAGGTATGAACAAGAAGAGAAACGTGGATTCTGGGAGAAAGTCTGCAAGACCGGATTACATTCAGAAAACAATATCACAGAAAAGTTCAGGAAAACGCAGTGGAAAAGTTTTTTTCCCCAAAACCCTCATAAAGACTGGGGGGATTATAATTTTTGTACTTCTGCTTGGGTTTGCAGGAAACAAGTTTTTCCTGTCTGTCAGCAAAACAGACAGCGGGAAGGTGAAGGCCGTATCAGCTTCAGGTGCAGATGAGGAAAAAGAAGGCAGGATAATCGAAAAAACTAAAAAAACTAAAGAAATTAAAGAAACCAAAGATGTGGTTGAAATGCAAAAGACTAAAGAGATTAATTTTCAGCCTCATTGTGTGGATTCTACAAAACCGGAAAATCTGATCAGCTATACTAATATTGAGGTGGATGGAAACGTACTTGAAAATATTGGAGATTATAAGGCTGATGGTGATATTTCCTTTAATATAGGACAGGATTATACAGATGTGGATGGGATCGTCACATTTCGCGGAAACAGTTTTCGTGATACCCCTTCCCATGGTTATGCAGATATGACTGATTTCAGGCTGAACAAACTGTGGTCTGCAGATACAGGTTCTCTTTCTTCGGGCAGTGCAGTCTGGACAGGAAGTGGATGGACAGGACAACCGCTTATGATGAAATGGCCAAAAGAGGTCAAAGCACATATGAATATGACAGAGAAAGCAAAGGCAGATGATGAACTGGTTGAGGTGATTTATGCCTGTATGGATGGGTATGTGTATTTTCTGGATTTGAGAACGGGAGAAAAGACACGTGACCCATTATATCTGGGATATACTTTTAAGGGTGCGGGTGCCCTTGATCCGAGAGGATATCCGATTATGTATGTTGGCGCCGGATATAACAGCAACGAAGGAACTGCAAAGGTATTTGTAGTAAACTTGCTGGATTGTAGTGTTATGTATACTTTTGGAGACAATGATGAGTTTTCACTCAGAGGAAGTCTGAGCTTTTTTGACGGATCAGCACTTGTGGATGCAGAGACAGATACCCTGATCTATCCGGGAGAGAATGGAATCCTTTATCTGATCAGGCTGAATACAAAATATGATCTGAACAGTGGGACTTTATCCATTGATCCGGGCAGAACTGTAAAATGGCGCTACTATGGAACAAGAAGCAGTACAGAGTCTTTCTGGCTTGGAATGGAAGACAGTGCGGCAATCTATAAAGGCTATATATTTATGACCGATAATGGGGGAAATCTTATGTGTCTGGATCTGAACACTCTTCAGCTGGTATGGGTTCAGGATGCATTGGATGATTCTAATTCAACGCCTGTTCTGGAAATCGAAAAAGGACATCTGTATCTGTATGTAAGTACTTCCTTCCGCCTTGGATGGAGAAGTTATGACACAGCCACTGTCCCTGTCTGGAAGATTGATGCAGAAACCGGTGAGATCGTGTGGCATACAGATTATGAATGTACTACTGATGACGGTGTTTCCGGTGGAGTTCAGTCTACGATTGCCTGTGGAAAGAACAGCCTTGCCGATTATATATATGTGACAGTGGCAAAGACCTCTGACAATGCATCCGGAGTTCTTGCCTGTCTGAGAAAATCTGACGGATCTAAAGCATGGGAGGATTCTTCCTCATATGCCTGGTCTTCTCCGGTGTGCGTTTATAACAAAGACGGATCAGGAAAGGTTCTTTATTGCAACAGTACAGGCGATATCCGCCTTCTTGATGGTAAAACAGGTAAACAGGAAGATGTATTATCTGTCAGCGAGGGCGTGATAGAGGCTTCCCCGGCTGTCTACGATAACTATGCGGTTGTAGGCACCAGAGACTGTAAAATATGGGGAATCAGGTTACAGTAAATATGAATATTTATTTGCTTTCTCCCATTCTTTATTAACTTGCCATTTATCGCACTAAATGGTAAAATTTAAATATCTTACAGTTTTACGGCACAATATTTTGAAAAAACTGAAAACAAAGGAGAGGAAGCGATGGAAGAGAGAAATAACAGACTGCTGAATGCGAAGCTGAACAAGTATATTGTTCCGGGGATTATGATGTCTCTGGCGCTTCAGCTGGGAAATATCGTAGATACGATATTTGTAAGTAATCTGATCGGGGTGGAGGCAATGTCTGCAGTTACCCTGAGCCTGCCTGTGGAGACAATCGTTCAGCTGACAGGATACTGCCTTGGTATCGGCGGTTCCATAGCAGTGGGAAACATGCTTGGCAAACGAGACAAAGAAGGGGCATCGAAATTGTTTTCTGCCACATTTATAGTAACACTTGTGGTGGGAATCATTTTTTCAATCTGCGCCCTTCCTGCAGCAGAACCTGTTGCCAGACTTCTGGTATCAGGTGACGGTGTCCTGACCGGTTATACCAGAGATTACATACGTGTAAGTATGCTGGGGGCACCGGTGATCGGAATTGGACTGATGATGGTCAATTACCTTGGGGTGGAGAATCATCCGGAGCTGGCATCAGCCTACCTTATCGCAGCCAATGTGATCAATCTTGTGCTGGACTATATATTCCTCAGATATACTCCTCTGGGGATTACAGGTGCATCCTTATCAACTGTTCTTGGTTTCCTGTTTGCAATGGGAATTTTTGTGCTTTATATCCGCTCTGATAAGCGAAACCTCCACCTGATCCTGCTAAAGCCAGGCGAACTTGGAATCACAAAGGAAGCAATCATCACAGGCGTGCCAATGCTGATCTTTATGGCAGCTAATTTTGTAAAGGCGCTTGGACTGAATACCATGAACCAGCTGGGCGAGGAAGGTATGGCAGTATTTACTGTCTGTGACAATGTGCTGCTGATCGTCGAGATGCTTACAGGCGGAATCATCGGTGTGATCCCCAATGTGGCAGGAATCCTTTTTGGAGAGAAGGACTACGTGGGAATCCGGGTTCTCTGTAAAAAGATGTTGAAATACAGTTATATCCTGCTGGCTGTGATCTTTGTCCTTATTATGCTGTTTACCGAGGAAATCACTGTCATGTTCGGAAGCGGCGGTGGCGAGCTGGGCAGCCATATGGTCCAGGCGCTGCGCATCTTTGCTTTGTGTGTGGCACCTTATCTGTGGAATAAGTTTATTATCAGCTATTACGAGTCCATTGAGGAGACAGCCATTGCAAGTTTTGCCACATTTCTGGAGAATGCGGTGGTAGTTCTGCCTGCAACCCTGGTGGGAATCCTTGTATGGAAACAGATTGACGGGATCGGTATCGACGGAATTGCAGCAGGATTTGTTGCCACTGAGATCATAACTGCAGTTGCAGCCTGTATTTTCAGAAAAATCAGGCATAAGAATACAAGCTTTTATATTGTTCCTGACAAAAATCCGGGGATTAATCTGGATTTTTCCATTAAGAGTACCATGGAGGAAGCACAAACGGTTCATAAGAGGATCATAGAGTTCTGCCAGGAACAGGGAGCTTCTAAAAGCAAGGCAAATCTTGCCGCAGTGTGTGCGGAATATTATACGATTCGGGGGAAAAACCTCCAACTGGATCGACATTAACCTCTGTCTGGAGGATGATCTCTGCAGACTGAGGATCAGAGATAACGGTGTAAATTTCAACCCTCTGGAATATCAGTATGACAGTGAAGACTTTGATATACATGGGATTGAACTTGTCAAGAAGGTATCAAAATCCATGGATTATATTCGTGCGATTGATATGAATAATACCATAATATCTTTTTAGGAGGTACATGAAAATGAAAAATATTAATGAAAGGAACAATTTTGTTTTTGAGTTTCGGCCGGTAACAGAATTGTTCGAGGAACAGGTGAAGCTTCATCCGGAGAAATGTGCAGTTGTCTCCGGCAAAGAGAGCTTCACCTATGCACAGCTCAACGAACGGGCCAACAGGATTGCCAATGCACTTGTGGAAAAAGGTGTCAGACGGGAGACCATCGTAGGTGTGGTTCTTGAGAGATGCTGTGATTTCTATGCAGTGCGACAGGGTATCCTGAAGGCAGGAGGCGCATTTGCAGTTGCCACACCGGATTATCCTGATGACAGGATCCGGTATATTTTTGAGGATTCAGGAGCTCCTTTTATTATCACAACAAAGGAGATCGCAGAGGAACGAAGGGAACTGTTTGCCAAGCTTCCCTGTACAGTACTTCTGATCGAGGAACTTCTGGAGAATGAGAATACAGAGAATCCTCAGGTAAAGATCGGGGAGCATGATCTTTGTTATTGTATCTATACTTCCGGTTCCACAGGCAAGCCCAAGGGTGTGCTGATCGAACATATCAACCTTGCCAATTTTGTAAATCCGGATCCGAAAAATGCGGAAACTTATGGTTATGTAAGCAGAGGAAGTGTATCTCTTTCCATGGCAGCCATGACCTTTGATGTGTCTGTTCTGGAGGAATTTCTGCCACTTACCAACGGGATGACTGCGGTGATCGCCTCTGATGAGGAGATTCTGAATCCTCTTATGCTGGGTGAGCTGATCGTCAGAAATAAAGTGGATATTATGACCACAACTCCTACTTACCTGTCCAATATGATCGATCTGCCCCAGCTTGAAAAAGCAGTTTCTCAGATTAAGGTGTTTGATGTAGGTGCAGAGGCTTTTCCTCCGGCTCTGTATGACAAGATTCGCAGAGTAAACCCGGATGCTTACATTATGAATGGTTATGGACCTACGGAAACTACCATCAGCTGTACCATGAAGGTAATTACGGACAGCAGAAACATTACCATTGGTACGCCTAACGGTAATGTGAAGGTATATATTGTAGATAAAGAGAATAAGATCCTTCCGGACGGAGAGACCGGAGAGCTTGTGATCGCAGGACTGGGCGTTGGCAGAGGTTATATGAATCTGCCGGATAAAACAGAGGCTGTATTCATTGATCTTAACGGAGAGAGAGCTTATAAGACCGGTGACCTTGCAAGGATCAGCCCTGAGGGTGAGATTGAATTTTTCGGAAGAATAGACAATCAGATCAAGCTTCGCGGTCTGAGGATTGAGCTTGGTGAGATCGAGGAGGTGATCAATTCCTATGAGGGAATCATTACCAGCATTACTCTGCCTGTAGATAACAAATTCCTCTGCTGCTATTTTATGGCTGACCGCCAGATCAATACAGAGGAGCTTTCTGCCTATGCATCAGAGTCCCTGGCTCATTATATGGTTCCTGAGGTTTTTGTCCAACTGGAAAAGATGCCTGTGACACAGAATGGCAAAATTGATAAGAAAGCACTGCCAAAGCCGGCTGCACAGCCAAAGAATCTGAAAGAACCCCAGACTCCTATGCAGAAGAAGATTTTTGAAATCGTTGCAGACGTTGTGGAGAATGATTTTTTTGGAACTGACACAAGTTTTTACAGGGCGGGGCTGTCTTCTATCAGTGCCATGAAGCTTTGTATTCTGATCTCAGAGGAATTCGGAGTGACTGTGAAAACCAGTGATATCCACGAAAACAATACGGTGGAGAAACTGGAAAAATATGTGATGCTTGCACCGAAGATCAGAACCTATGAAAAGAGAGAAGTTTACCCTCTTACCGGCTCCCAGAAGGGTATTTTTGCAGAGTGCATGAAGAATCCTGAGAGTACGGTATACAATATTCCGTTCCTGTTTGAACTGGAAAGCTCTGTTGACGTTCAGAAGCTGTCAGATGCCATTTCTCAGATGATCGCTGCACATCCGTATCTGTTGACAAAGGTTTATTTAAGTGACAGCGGAGAGATGGTGCAGAAGCCTTGTGAGGAAGCCTTTGTACCAGAGGTGGTCCGGACCACAAATGAGCAGTTTGAAAAGATGAAAGATGAGCTGGTGCGTCCCTTTAAGCTGGAAAAGGGACGGCTGTTCCGGGCGGGGATTTATGTGACAGAAGACAGGAAATATCTTTTTACAGATTTCCACCATATCCTGGCAGATGGTAATTCCTATGATATTATTTTTGAGGATATCGATCGGGCCTATCTGGGTGAGAAATTGGAGAAAGAATCCTACACAGGCTTTGATGCTGCCCTTGATGAAGAACAGCAGATGAAAGAGGGAAAATATAAGAAGGCCGAGAAATATTATGACAGTATTTTCGAGGGAATTGAGACAGAATCCCTGCCTCTTCCTGACTGTTCAGGAAAGATTCCTGAGAGAGGATATCTGTCGATGCCTGTGGACACCAGAGAGTCTCTGGTACTTTCTGCCTGCGAGAAGCTGGGGGTTACTCCAAACATTCTGTTTACAGGTGTATTTGGCATTCTCATGAGCAGATATTCCAATTCCGAGGAGAGTCTTTTTGCAACTATTTATAATGGAAGAAATGATTCCAGACTGGAGAATACAGTCTGCATGCTTGTAAAGACTCTGCCGGTTTACTGTTCCTGTGATCCGAAAGTCACCATACAGGCCTATATGACAGAGCTCTCTGAGCAGATTCTGTCTTCCATGGCAAATGATATTTTTCCGTTCTCTGATATTTGTGCAAAGTACGGGATTAATTCTGATCTGGTATTTGCATATCAGGCAGAGCTTGGGGATGATTTCCCAATCGGGGATACTGTTGCCAGGGGCCATGACCTTTCTCCGGATATGTCAAAGATGCCTCTGCTGATCCAGGTAAGAGAATACGATCATAAATATGTGCTTACTGCAGAATACCGCAGTGACATGTACAGTGAAGCCTTTGTACGTGGAATATTGGAATCCTATGAGGCAGCTATGGATTCCTTGCTGAAAGCAAAATATATTTCGGAAGTTTCTGTTCTTTCCCAAAATGGAGCGGACAAAATTTCGGAATTTAATAATACTGCCTGCGAATATGACAGAAGTAAGACCATCGCTGATATGTTTGAGGAGCTGGTACAGACCATTCCTGACCATACGGCTGTGGTATTTAAGGATAAAAAATATACTTACAGAGAACTGGATGAGATCAGTGACAGACTTGGAAACTATATCGCATCCCAGGGAATTGGCAGTGAAGATGTTGTTTCCATTCTGATCCCCCGCTGTGAATATATGGCGATCGCGCCGATGGGCGTGATAAAGGCAGGTGCAGCTTACCAGCCTCTGGATCCAACCTATCCCAGGGACCGCCTGATGTACATGATGGAGGATTCCTCTGCAAAGCTTCTCATTGCTGACAGAGAGCTTCTTTCTCTGGTAGACGGATATAAAGGACCGGTGCTGTTTACAGATCAGATCTGGCAGCTGGAGGATAGGAATGTTGTGCTTAAGAAGCCGCAGCTGCATGATCTGTTTATCCTTTTGTATACTTCCGGTTCCACAGGTGTGCCAAAGGGCTGTATGCTGGAATATGGAAATATTACTGCTTTCTGTCACTGGTTCAAGAGATATTATGGCATAGATTCGGATTCCAGGGTAGCTGCATATGCTTCCTTTGGTTTTGATGCCTGCATGATGGATATTTACGGTGCCATCACAAACGGTGCACAGCTTCACATTATTCCGGAGGAGATCCGTCTGGATTTCATTGGACTGCAGCGCTATTTTGAGGAAAATGGCATCACGCATTCCTTTATGACTACTCAGGTGGGAAGGCAGTTTGCGCTGGAGATGGATTGTAAGAGCTTGAGATATCTTTCTGTAGGAGGAGAGAAACTGGTTCCATGTGAGCCGCCAAAAGATTATAAGTTTATCAATGCTTATGGACCTACAGAGACGACTATTTTTACGACTGTATTTGAAGTGGACAAATATTATCCAAATGTCCCAATCGGAAAAGCACTTGACAATGTGAAGCTTTATATTACAGACAAGCTGGGGCATATGCTTCCTCCCGGTGCATGCGGAGAGCTGATGATCACCGGCTGGCAGGTTTCCAGAGGATATCTTAACAAGCCGGAAAAAACTGCCGAGGTCTATACAAAGAATCTTTATGATGATACACCGGGATACGAAGTGATGTATCATTCAGGTGATGTGGCAAGATTTCTTCCGGATGGAAATATCCAGATCATTGGCAGAAAGGATTCCCAGGTTAAGATCAGAGGTTTCAGGATTGAGCTTTCTGAGGTTGAGGAAGTGATCCGCAGATATGAGGGCATCAGGGATGCCACTGTAGTTGCCTTTGATGATCCAAATGGTGGAAAATATATTGCTGCCTATGTGGTGTCGGACAGCACTGTTGATATCAATGCCCTAAATGATTTTATTAAAGAGACAAAGCCTGCCTATATGGTACCTGCAGTTACCATGCAGATTGACAAAATTCCTCTGAACCAGAACCAGAAGGTAAATAAAAAGGCTCTTCCTCTGCCTGAGAAAAAAGCAGCGGAGATCATTAAGCCTGAGAATGAGGTTCAGCAGATATTATTTGACTGTATCGCAGAGGTTCTGGGGTATACGGATTTTGGGATTACCACAGATATTTATGAGGCAGGTCTGACATCCATCACTGCCATTAAGCTGAATATCCTGATCTCCAAAGCCTTTGACATTGTGATCAAAACTTCAGATATTAAGAATCATCCCACTATCCGAATGATGGAGGAATTTGTAAAAACTGCGGGAAAAGAAAGCAAAAGAGAAGTACAGGAAAGTTATCCTCTTACCAACACTCAGGAGGGGATTTTCATTGAGTGTACTGCAAATATGGGTTCTACCATTTACAATATCCCGTATCTGTTAAAGCTTGATAACAAGGTGGATCTGGACAGACTGGCAGAAGCCATTGACAGTACTGTTGAGGCGCATCCTTATCTGAAAACCCGCCTGTTTATGGATGACAACGGAAATGTACTTCAGAAACGAAACGATGGGCTCAGTTATAAAACACCGATTTTAAACGGAATGAACAGAGACACTCTGGTACGTCCATATATGTTGTTTAATGAACAGCTTTTCCGGTTTGAAATCTACAGAACCTGTGATGGCAATTATCTGTTCCTGGACCTTCACCACATTGTTGCCGATGGTACATCTCTGGCTATTATAATTAATGATATTAACAGAGCTTACAGCGGTGAGAAGCTGGAACCGGAAGGTTATACTTCCTATGATCTGGCACTGGATAACAGAGATGCCCTGGCAGGTGATATCTATAAAAATGCAGAGAATTATTATAAGTCAGTATTTGAACATGCAGGTGGAAGCATCAGCTTCTATCCGGACAAAAACGGTGCGGCTCCAACAGCAGAACTTTACCACAGAGAGACCAGATCCATTTCCGTGCAGAATGTGAAGGAATTCTGTAAAAAGCATGGAATTACGGAGAATGTATTCTTCATTTCCGCTTTTGGTATCACACTTGGAAAATATAATTTCAAAAAGGATGCTGTATTTACCACTATTTACCATGGAAGAAACGATTCCAGACTTTCGGAAACAGTGGGTATGCTGGTAAAAACACTCCCTGTTTTCTGTGATTTCTCAGGAACAGCCAAAGATTGCTTAAGCGGTGTACAGAAACAGCTGATCGATTCCATGAACAACGATATTTATCCTTTCTCACAGATCAGCCATGAGTTTGATATTAAGGCAGATGCCATGGTTATTTATCAGGGCGACAATTTTGCTTTTGACACCATTGGCGGGGAATATGCACAGGAGGAGCCTGTCAGCCTGAACATGGCAAAGGCACCGGTTTCTGTCAGCATTTCCATTGAAAAGAACAGATTTGTCTTTGAGATTGAGTACAGAGGGGATATGTACCATGAGGAAACTATCCGGTATCTGGCTGACAATCTGGAAACCACTGCAGAGGGAATCTTAAGGGAATGCGATCCGGCTGATATCCGGCTGATGTTTGAGGAAGAAACTCAGATGGAGGATATTCCGGAACATGCAGGAAAGACCTTCATAGATCTGTTTAAGGAGATGGCTGCCAGATATCCGGACAGACCGGCAGTGCGGGATGACTCCGGAGATTTTACTTACAGAGAGTTGGACAGAATGTCTGATTATATTGCTCAGAAGCTTACGGAAAACGGATTTGGCCCGGAACAGGCAGCAGGTATCCTGTGCGGCAGGACAAAGGAATATACAGTAGCCTATGTGGGTGTTATGAAGGCCGGCGGAGCCTATGTTCCTCTGGATCCGGAGTATCCACAGAGCAGAATTGAATATATGGTGAAGGATTCAGGAGCAAGAAATCTCCTTGTGATCGATCAGTATCAGAATCTTGTGGAATTTTATGACGGAAATGTGATCAGTCTGGACAGTGTGTCAGATGAGGCTGAGGATTTTGAACTTTCTGCAGAGCTTATTTCTCCGAAACCGGAGAACCTTGCCTATATGATCTATACCTCAGGCTCCACAGGAAAGCCAAAGGGTGTTATGATCGAGCACAGAAATCTGTTGAACCTGATCGAATATATCACACTGAGCAGAAATACTTCACCGGATGACATTGTGGCAGAGTTTGCAAGCTTCTGTTTCGATGCGTCAGTGATCGATCTGTTTGCACCTCTTACCGCAGGAGCAGTCCTGTATATTTTACCGGAGAGTATCCGTAAGGACGCCATTGCCATAAGCAGATATATAAAGGAAAAAGAGATCACCACCGTAACCTTCCCTACCCAGATGGGAGAACTGGTTACAGAACTTCTGGAGGATGCACCTGCTCTTAAATTTGTGACACTTGGCGGCGAGAAATTCAAGCATTACCGTAACCGTACCTATCAGATGATCAATGGCTACGGTCCTACAGAGAATACGGTTTCTTCCACAGAGTTTTGGGTAGACAGACAGTATGACAACATCCCGATCGGAAAATCACAGCGGAATGTGCGCAGCTACATTGTGGATGAGAATCTGAACCGGCTTCCGGTGGGTGCGTCCGGCGAACTTTGTCACGCAGGAAGGCAGATTGCCAGAGGATATCATAATCTTCCGGAAAAAACAGCATCTGTGTTTGTAGAAAATCCATTTGCTGTATGTGAGCAGGAAAGCCGTCTTTACAGGACCGGTGATATGGTCCGCATGAAAGGTGACGGAAATATTGAGTACATAGGCCGGATCGATTCACAGGTGAAGATCAGAGGATATCGTGTGGAGCTTGGTGAGATCGAAGGTGCCCTTCTGAAACATGAGCTGGTGAAAAATGCAGCCGTTACAGTAATTGAAAAGGGTGGAAATAAATATATCACAGCTTATTATACAGGAGAAGCCATCCCGGAGGATGAACTGAAGACCTTCCTGGAGCCGCTGATCCCGGATTATATGATGCCGTCTTTCTTTGTCAGCATTGAGGAAATGCCTGTGACACCGGGCGGTAAGATTGATAAAAAAGCACTGCCAATGCCGGAGGTAACCACGAACACTGCCAGCTATGTAGAGCCGGTTACTGCAGCTCAGAGAGCACTCTGTGAGATTTTTGAGAAAGCACTGGGAATTGAAAGAGTAGGGATTGAGGACAACTTCTTTGAGCTGGGCGGATCTTCCCTTACTGCATCCAAGGTTGCTGTTATGTGTCTGTCAAAGAATATTTCACTGGTATATGCGGATATTTTCAAATATCCTACTGTACGGGAACTTGCAGCTCTGGTTGATGATGACGGAGTTACAGAGGCTGCACAGAGCAAGAATGAATTTTCGGATTATAACTATAACAGGATCCAGAATGTGATCAGCGCAAATACAGAAGAAAATGCAGACCGGATCACAAAGGAAAAGCTGGGAGATATTATGGTCACAGGTGCCACAGGTTTCCTGGGGATCCATGTCCTTAAAGCATTCATTGACAATTATGACGGTAAGGTTTACTGTCTTGTACGTAAGGGCAAATATGAATCGCCTGAAAAGCGAATGATGAACATGCTGATGTACTATTTTGATGATCCATACAAAGAGCTGTTTGAAAGCCGTATTATCTGTGTGGATGGGGATATTACCTCAAAGGAACAGGTAACAGGATTTTCAGAATACAAATTCAGCACCATCATTAACTGCGCTGCCTGCGTAAAGCATTTTGCGGCTGATGATGTACTGGAAAGAATTAATGTGCAGGGTGTGGAAAATCTGATCGATTTCTGTAAGAATAACGGCCGCAGACTGATCCAGATTTCTACGGTTTCCGTTGCGGGAGAAGGTTCTGACGGTGTTCCGCCAATGTCCAGAGTTTTCTGTGAGAATGATCTGTACATCGGACAGAATATTACCAACGAATATATCCGCACCAAATTCCTGGCAGAGAGGGCGGTTCTGGAAGCAGTTTCCGAGGGACTGGACGGCAAGGTAGTCCGGGTAGGTAATCTGATGAGCCGAAACTCTGACGGCGAGTTCCAGATTAATTTCATTACCAATGGATTCCTTCGCAGCCTGAGAGGTTATGTGGCTGTAGGTAAATTCCCTATGGGCGGTATGCATGAGGTGGCAGAATTCTCACCGATTGATTCTACTGCGCTGGCAGTTCTGAGACTGGCTCAGACCGACCGGAGATTTACTGTATTCCATGCATGTAACAGCCATCATATTTATATGGCAGACCTGATCTACGCAATGCGCAGCTATGGATTCAGGATTGATATTGTAAGAGATGAGGAGTTTGAGGCAGCAGTGAAGGAATTTGCAAAGACCGGTCAGGATTCTGATGCGGTTTCCGGACTGATCGCCTATACCTCACATAATGAAAATGAAATCTATACCATTGATTACAGCAATCGTTTTACAGCACAGGTTCTGTACAGGCTGGATTATAAATGGCCGGTTACAGATGACAGATATCTGGAAAATGCAATTGCAGCACTTGACAGACTTACATTTTTTGATTGATTCAGGAGGGAAAATCACAATGGAAATTATCACAAAAACAGAAGGTAACAAAGCAACTATGGAAATCAGCGGATGGCTTGATACACAGACAGCTCCCCAGTTAGGGGAGGCTCTGTCCGGACTTGAAGACAGCATCACAAGTCTGGTATTTGATTTTACAAATCTGGAGTATATTTCATCTGCAGGCTTACGTCAGGTGATCGTAGCCTACAAAAAAATGGCTCAAAAGGATGGATTTAAGATCATCAATGTTTCTGATGAGGTTTACGATGTATTCAGCCTTACAGGGTTTGACAGCAAGATCGATATTCAGAAGAAGTAACTGTTGATCAGATGCAGAAATTATACAGGATCAATATTAATCATTTTGAGGATCCGCTTAAGAATGAAAGGCTTCTGGATCTGGTTGGGATCAGAAGAAGAGAAAAGGTCATCAGGTATCGTATGCCTGATGACCGCAAAAGAAGTCTGGGTGCAGGGATCATCATCAGAAAAATCCTCGATGAAAACGGGCTTACGGAAAGCTGCCTGAGATATTCTGACAATGAAAAGCCGGTTGTGGATGGCCTTTTTTTTAATGTATCTCATGCGGGGGACTATGTTGTGGGTGTGCTGTCAGACTGCGAAGTCGGGTGCGATATTGAGAAAAATGCCAATGCGCCTCTTGAGGTGGCAGAACATTATTTCTACCATTCAGAGCTTGCTTACATCAAGGCTGCGGAGGACAAAGATAAGGCGTTTTTTACGCTCTGGACATTAAAAGAAAGTTATATGAAAATGACAGGCAGAGGAATGAGCCTTCCTTTGGATTCTTTTGAAGTGGTTCCCACAGCAGAGGGGTTTGTCCTCGGAAAATCCTCAGAAAGGCCATGCTTTTTTGAGACCATGGAATTTGACGGTTATATTTTCTCGGTCAGCAGTGAGAGGGCTTTTTCGTTTCGCAATCCATTGGAAATTGCTTTTGACGATATTTATGTATGATCACAGAGGATTTTTCAGACACGTTCTAGAGTTCCAATCAGACAGGAAAGCGTATATGTCAGATATTGCTTCTGCTGTACGGGAGAACTGAGGAAGGCATCGGAGCAGATAAACCAGGTGTAACAGGTATTTCTGGTTGCTGCTTTCCGGTGCTTTCTGTCAATTCCGGATCCGAGAGATTTCGGGATAACCGTATCCTCCTCCGGGAGATAATAGTAATCCTTATAATCTGCATAGTATTGTTTCAGTTTCCCGTCAGTTGTTTTGATAATTAAATTGATTTCTTCGTCTTTTCCTGTCAGATAGAAGTCGGTGTTTCCATTGGAAAATTCCTGTGGCAGTGTGCAGGGGAGCTTCAGTTTCAGAATCAGGTTGTCTCCGTCAAATTCGCTGTATGTAACTTCATAATCTCCATCATAGATGCAAAGATATCCCAGCATATCAAAGATTCTTCCCAGTCCCAGCACATCCTCCAGGTTGTGTCCCAGGATTTCATCAGCTGTAAAGGCATCTCTTTTTTTTAGAAAATCTTTGTAAAGTTTAATGCATTCCTTACCATTATCATAAATCCTGTCTTTGATTCCCAGAAATTCTTCCATGCAGGGCTGCTTCATGGCAGACAGTTTTAAAAGTGACTTTAACGGTTTTAATGTCAGGTAGAGATCCAGCGACTGTTTTCCTGTAAACGGAGAGGGAATTCCATATTTTTCATATCGTGCTTCCAGATATGGCTGGTCGAAGCGGTCTCCGTTGTAGGAAATCAGCAAATCACATTGCTGAAGAAATTGTGAAAAAATTCTCAGAATTGTCTCTTCTTCATTTGCATTTTCCGCCATCCATTGATAAAAATTCCAAGTTTCATCTTCAATTCCAACAGCTCCAATCAGGTATAAATACGTGGAATTTCTTGATAATCCGGTGGTTTCAATGTCGTAAAAAGCAGGTGTAAAATTGTATTTCTGGAAGAATTTTCCAGTGAAAAATTTAACAGCCTCAAAGTCTGGAAACCCTTGTAAAATGGGCATTTTTTTAACAATCATGTTAATAATTTTTCCTTTCTGAAATTGTATTTAATTATACACAAGAAAATGAAATTTGGGTAGTGCTTTTTTTGAAAAAATGGTTTATATTATAAACAGGTTGATAAAAATGTACAAAAAAGTATATGGATTTTATCAAAAATAGAGCACTTTGGTGGTGCTTAATATAAAAGGAGGGAACGAAATGGGAATTTTAACCTTTAAGGGTGGTGTTCATCCTTATGACGGAAAAGAATTATCCAAGAACAGTCCGGTAGTGAAATATCTGCCAAAGGGAGATATGGTATATCCTCTTTCCCAGCATATCGGTGCTCCGGCTACAGCGATAGTTCAGAAGGGAGACCATGTGCTCGCAGGACAGAAGATCGCAGATGCTGCGGGGTTTGTCTCATCACCGATCCATTCGTCTGTTTCCGGTACGGTAAAAGGAATCGAACCGCGCCTGACAGCAACAGGTTCTATGGTCAATTCCATTATCATTGAGAATGACCAGCAGTATGAAAATGTGGAATTTACTCCTGCACGTCTGGAAGATCTTTCGAAAGAGGAAATTCTGGCGAGAATTAAAGAAGGCGGAGTAGTGGGAATGGGTGGCGCCGGATTCCCCACACAGGTAAAGCTTGCGCCAAAGGAACCGGACAAGATCGATCATATCCTTGTAAACGGTGCCGAGTGTGAACCCTATCTTACCAGTGACTACAGAAGAATGCTGGATGACTCTGAGAAGCTGATCGAGGGCTTAAGAGTTATGCTGAAGCTCTTTGACAATGCGAAGGGATATATCTGTATTGAGGATAACAAGCCTGACTGTATTGCGAAACTGAAAGAAATGGTAAAAGATATTCCACGTATTGAAGTAGCAGAGCTGATGACCAAGTACCCACAGGGTGGTGAGCGTTTCCTGATCAAGGCTGTCACAGACAGAGAGATCAACTCTGCCATGCTTCCGGCAGATGCAGGATGCGTAGTTGACAACGTAGATACCGTAATTGCTGTTTATGAAGCCGTTATCCTTGGAAAACCTGTTATGGACCGTATCGTGACAGTAACAGGACAGGGGATTAAGAATCCGCAGAACTTTGATGTCCTTTCCGGAACAGATATGGCAGAGCTTATAGAAGCTGCCGGCGGACTGACAGACAATGTATCCAAAGTAATTTCAGGTGGTCCTATGATGGGATTTGCCATGTATGACACTCATGTACCATGTATTAAGACAAGCTCCGCATGTCTCTGCCTGGAGAAGGATGATGTGGCAGATGCCGAACAGACTGCATGCATTAACTGCGGCAGATGTGTAGGAGTCTGTCCCGGCCATGTCATTCCTGCAAGACTTGCAACCTTTGCAGAGCATGGTGACATGAAGAGCTTCCAGAAATTTGATGGTATGGAGTGCTGCGAATGCGGCTG
>ENA-OPCQ01000066-OPCQ01000066.1-human-gut-metagenome-genome-assembly--contig:-NODE-66-length-17929-cov-2.476166_pt1 | contig 17929 bp, 13 predicted proteins | sample MGYA00241569_ERZ501489 | MGnify/ENA primary metagenome ERZ501489 (study PRJEB25962, sample SAMEA2042576) | human gut metagenome | biome: human gut; feature: human-associated habitat; material: faeces... | reverse complement strand
TCTCAAACTCTCAACCCTCATAGTTGCAGATGCTTACTTCTCTACAAGTACATTTCTTTATAAATAAAAGTTTTTGTGTAATAGTTGTTTAATGACTAAAAGCAGACTTTGGGGAGTGCACTGACTACAGTTTTTAAATTTACGTATGGAAACAGTTATGAAAAGTAGTAAAAAGTAAAACACACACAAATATTATAGTTGATTTGTAAGCAAAAATTTGCTTTTATCATCTTTTTTACTTACCTTTGCGCCCAAAGTAGTTCAAGAAGTGAGGAAAATACGCAGATAACTGGCGTAAACCGACCTAAATTAGAACGAATAGCTAAAGATATATTATGTAATGCAGACAGTAAAAGAAGAATCATATCAAGCGATATTTAGGAAGTACTACCCTCGAATGTTTTATTATGCTAAACGTATCGTAGGGGAGGATGCTGCCGATGATGTAGTTCAAGAAGCTTTTCTTGAATTGTGGAATCGTATGGATGCATTGGAGACGGATGTCCCGCAGATAGAATCATACCTCTATAAGACGATTTATTCTAGAGGATTGAATTACTTGAAGCGCTATAAGAAAGTCAATACTGCAGCCATTGAAGATATCAACGAAATGCGTATGTCGTGCTATTTCTCTTCGTTGGGAGATGGAGAACAGGACATGGAAAACATGGAGTTGAGAAGAAAAATCAATCAGGCCATAGGGGAACTTCCTGATAAATGCAGGGAAATATTCGTTTTGAGCTATCTCAAGGATATGAAAAATAGTGAGATTGCTCTGATGATGAACGTATCCGTACGTACCGTTGAAGCTCATATTTATAAGGCTTTAAAGTCTCTTAGGGCTCGTTTGGGAATATTTTTTGTGTTTTTTGTACCTTTTTTATAGGTTATTGAGTAAGTGTTTTCTCAACAATTATTGTTGTGGTATTTAATAAGATTGTTAATTAATTAAGGATATTAAGCACGATTGTTATATGATAAATGAGGAATTAAAGGCGAGATTCTTGGCAGGTGAGTGCACGGAAGAGGAGCTCATCGCATTAAGGGATATATTAAAAAATTCTCCGGAGGAAAAACAAAAACTTTTCAAAGAAGAAAAGTTGAGCGATGAGTTCAAGGCGCAGTTCATGCCAAGGACCCAACTGATGCTTGCTGAACAGAGAATGCAGGCTAAGATCAGGGAGATGAAGGCTGAACAGCAGGCTGAGCATCATGCGCATATAATAGGTATGTGGCGTCGGGCTGCTGCGATTGCTGTGGTCTGCGTATTGGGTGGATTGGCCTGGTTCTATCTCCAGCACAATCCGATTTCTAATATGCAGATGCAGGTGGTGATGGCCAGTGCCGACAATGATACGACGGTTACTTTACCTGATGGAACTAAGGTCTGGCTCAACAAACTTGCTTCCATCAAATATCCGAAAGAGTTTGATGGTTCCGACCGTAAGGTAGAGATAGACGGTGAAGGTTATTTTGAGGTGACCAAAAATCCGCACAAGCCTTTCATCGTAGAGAGCGATGTGATGAGTGTTAAGGTGCTCGGTACCGTTTTCAATTTCCATGTGGATAAGGCTCATCAGCAGGCTTCCGTCAGTTTGCTCGAAGGTAAGGTAAGGGTAGAAGGAAATCATGATGAGGGTATGATCGTCTTGAAACCAGGACAGAAGGCATGTGTGGATGCGCGCTTAGGTAGTATGACGGTTTCTGAAACCGATGTCTATAAGAATGCAATGTGGCATGAGCACAAGACTTTCTTCAATAATGCAAGCGTGAATGAAATTGCCAAGATGCTGGAGAATATCTACGATGTGCAGGTGGTTGTTGATCCTACCATCAACCAGGATAATACTTACTCCGGTGTCATCAAAGAGAAGGAGACCATCGACTCGGTTCTCGATCTCTTGCAGAACACCCTGCCTATCCACTATCACGTGAAAGGCAGTAAGGTATTTATCACGAAGTAGTGAATCAGTAAGGTTTACACCTTAATTATATACTGTTATACGAGAAAAAGAGAGCACTTATTCAAAAAAATAATTTTTTGGGTAAGTGTTTTTTTGTTTTTTGCTGTTATATATTTGAAATTAATAACAACAAAAGGTAGTTATAATAACTTAAATGCTAAAAACAAGGATTATGACACATTGGTATCATTTACAAAAAACTAAAACCGCAGCTGCAGCCTTGGCTCTGATGTTGGTTTCCAGTTCCTGGACATCTGTAAAAGCCCAGATTTCGTTGAATGTTTCTCAGACCACTTTGGGAGCAGTCATCCAGAAAATCCAGAAACAGTCTAAATACCAGTTTACTTACGACGACAACTTGTCAAAGATGCAGGTGAATGCCGTTCAGGTGAAGAACGGTAAGGTAGAGGATGTTTTAAACAAGCTCTTGAAGAATAAGGGTGTATCTTATGTGATTAAGGATGGAATCATCTATCTGAAGAAAAAGGAAATTACTACAACTCCAAGCACCCAGCAACCAAGACAGAAACGTACATATAAGGGTACGCTTCTCGATGAAAACAAGGAACCTCTCATTGGCGCTACCATCCTCGTAAAAGGCACCAATCATCGTGCTGTAACTGATATGGATGGTAATTTTACCATCGAGACCGATGAACCTGCCCCTGTCTTGCAGTTTACATATCTCGGATATAAGACGATGGATATGGCTGCAAAGGAAGGACATAACGTGAACGCACAGATGCTTCCTGACTCTCAGGCGTTGAAGGAAGTGGTGGTTACTGCCCTCGGTATCAAGCGTGAGAAGAAGATGTTGGGATATTCCGTACAGGATGTCAAGGCGGATGCTCTCAATACGACTGGCGACCCTTCTGTGACTGGTGCCCTCGACGGTAAGGTGGCTGGTCTGCAGATGAATACTTCCAGTACGGGTCTCGGTGGTTCTACCAAGATCACTATCCGTGGAAACTCTTCTCTTACTGATAATAACCAGCCTCTTTGGGTGGTAGATGGTGTTCCTTTTACCGACAACCAGAGTTCTGATGTTTCTGCTTATGGCGGATACGACCGTGGTGGCACTTCTCTGGACATCAACCCAGAGGATATCGAGTCTATCTCGGTACTCAAAGGTGCCAACGCTGCAGCCCTCTATGGTTCACGTGCAGGTAATGGTGTGATCTATGTTACAACCAAGAAGGGTAGTCATAAGCAGGGCTTCGGCATCACATACAACGGTAACTTTACTTGGAGTAAGGTGGCTGAAACAATCCCTATGCAGAAGCAGTACGGACAGGGCTCTCAGGGTGCTACGGTTTATAAAACTGATGAGGATGGCAACAAGACGCTTTCCAGCGAGTTGGCATTCGGTGCTCCGCTTGATGGCAGAATGGAACCTTCTTTTCTCGGTGAGAACATCGCTTACCGCTATTATGGCGATAAGTTGAAGGATTACTTCAATACAGGTTTCTCCCAGTTCCATACCGTAGCTCTCGGAAATTCTGATGAGAAAGGTCATTTCCGTCTCTCTTTAGGTTTCAACGACAATAAGGGTCTTTTCGATGGAGAGAAATTGGATAAGCTGATAGTTGACCTTAATGCAGGTAGAACTATCAATAAGTATCTTTCTACAGATAGCAAGATTTCTGTTTCTCGCATGAAAGCTGAGAACCGTCCGATGACTGGTCTCAATGGAGAGGTAGCCCAGTTGCTTTTCATTCCAGGCAACGTGCGTTTGCAGGATCTTCAGACTTATACAACTCAGGACCAATTGCATCGCAACTGGTTCGGACCAGATATGCAGTATGCCAACCCATACTATGTTCGTCATCGCTTCCAGAATAGCGATGAGCGTTGGCGTGCCTTCGGTTACTATGGTGCTAATGTCAACGTAACCGACTGGTTGAAGTTTAATGCTAAATATGCTTTCGATTATTATCGCACACGCATCCAGGCCACAGACTTGAGTTTGGGTAACTCTGCTGTGAGCATTCCGGGCAGACACTGGAGCGAGATCGTTACCGATGATAATATGAGCCGTTCGGAGGAAAACAACTTCGAGCACAATATCTCTTTCCTCTTCTTGGGTGACAATCAGGTGACCAAGGATTTGCACTTGGGTTACAATCTGGGCGCCAACATCATGTACCAGAAGTACGAGTTGCTGAGTGCTGCTACCAAGAATATGTTGGAGAAGGATAATTGGATTTTCAATACAGGTTATCAGTTGACCAATGCCAGTGAGAATGGCCATGAGCGCTCTATGTACTCAGCCTTCGGTTCTTTGCAGTTGGCTTTCCGTGAGTATCTTTCATTGGATCTTACAGCCCGCAACGACTGGTCATCTACCTTGCCAAAGGACAACCGTTCTTTCTTCTATCCAAGTGCAAGTGTGAGCTATATCTTCAGCGATTTCATGCGCTCTATCAACCATTCGTTGCCAGCGTGGATGACTTTCGCCAAGACTCGTCTGTCTTTCGCTCAGGTAGGTAAGGACCCAAACCCATACAATCTCTACAACACCCGTTCTTATACCTATGAGAATGGCATCCGTGTGCCAATTCCACAGACCGTGAAGAAGAACAGCAACCTGAAACCAGAGATCAAGTCTTCCTTCGAGTGGGGTCTTGAGATGAAGTTCCTGGAGAACCGTTTGGGATTTGATTTCACCTATTATTATACCAAGACCAAGAACCAGGCTATGCTTGTAGATGTATCTGCTCCTTGGACACAGCAATGGGTGAATGCAGGTAAGATTACCAACAAGGGTATTGAGCTGATGCTTTACGGCACACCTGTCAAGACCAAGGACCTCAAGTTCGATCTCACCATGAATATTTCCAAGAATATCTCCCGTGTAGATGAACTGGCTAATGGCGTGGATCACATCTACTTTAATGGCGATGGCGACATGCCAGTCAAGGTAGGTGCGAAGGCAGGAGGTAAGTTGGGCGATATCTATGCCAATAACCTCATCAAGCGCGATGCGAATGGTCAGATGGTGATTGGCGAGAACGGTCTTCCAATGCCTGTTACCAGTAGTGATGCAGGCGGAAATTTGGAGCAGTATATCCTCGATCATCCTATCGGAAACATCGAGCCAAAGCTTCTCATGTCTGTTACTCCAAGTCTGAACTATAAGGGTGTAAGTCTCACTGCGATGTTTGATATGCGATTTGGCGGCGATATCGTGAGCGTATCAGAAGGCTGTAGGAACTTCAGAGCGTTCGGCTTATCGTGGTGAGTACAAGGAGTTGAATGGTGTGAGCGACTACTATATGGTAGTTCCTGGTGTGACAGCCGACGGACAGGTGAATACCAAGGAGGTAAGTGCACAGTCTTACTATTCCAACATCGGTTTGTACAAGTCGCAGAAGGGTTATGCAGAGATGTTTATCCACAGTGCTTCCTATATCAAGTTGAAGGAACTCGCATTGGGTTACAGCCTCCCAAAGAGCGTGCTCAAGAAGACTCCTCTTACCAATGTGAAGTTGTCATTTGTGGCACGTAATCTCTGCTTCCTGCTGAAACATACACCAGGCAATCCTGATGGAGGTTATGATACTTCTATGTTCTCACAGGCCCTTGACTTTGCCGCAGTGCCATATACCCGCACCTTCGGTTTCTCAGTCAATGTAGGCTTCTAAATACTATCAACTACAACATAAACAGTTCAAGACAATGAAAAAGACGATTATATTCAAGACGATGCTTGTGTCCATGGCATTGGTAAGTTTATCTTCCTGCTATGACATGGATGAGATGAGCAAGAATCCATACGAATTGCCTGATAACACTACTGGCGGCGGTGAAGAGCAGCCTGGTGAAGAGGACAATACCAAGTATGCCGATATCAATATCGACTATAAGGTGAGCAAGGAAGACTCCTTGGCGTTGAAGAGTGAGTTGAGCTCTGCCAACTCTGTTTTCCGCAACTTCCTCTATGAGGGATTTTTCAATGACTATCAGATCACTACCAACTTGAGTCATGATATCTATGCAGGTTTCGTTGCCAATAACCAGCCTAAGCATGGTGGTGCATCTCCTGATTATTCATATAAAGATGGATGGAGTGCTGCGCGCTGGAGACATTTCTATACCGACCGCAGCAGTGAGTATCGTACCTTGTTGCGTGCCTATAAGTTCAATGAAAATACCAACAAGTACAAGAACTTATTCTACGTCACACGTATCTACTATGCTTTCTTAGCGCTTGCCAACACCGATACTTATGGCGATATGCCTTTCAAGGAGTATGTACAGGCTAAGATTCCTGAGACCAACAATGTGGCTTATAATACTCAGGCAGAGGTTTACGATGCCATGTTCCGTATGTTGGAGCAGGCTGTTGATAGCATCAAGCCAAACGATGCAACTCAGATAGGTTACGCTACCGATGATATCTGCTATCATGGTGACTGGAACAAGTGGCTCCGCTTTGCCAATTCTTTGCGCCTTCGCATGGCTTTGCGTATTTCCAATGTAGATCCTGCCCGTGCTAAGGAGGAGGCTCAAAATGCTCTCAACAACCAGTATGGTCTGATGCAGAGCAATGAAGACAATATGCAGATTGTTCCTAAGTATGCTCCTGTAAGCCAGGGCGGTACAGATGACGTTGGTAACGAGCATCCTCTGGTGATGTGTAGTGTCTGCTACAATGGTGAGAGCGTAATGTCTAAAGATCTGGAGAACTTCTATCGCAATGCCAGTGAAGGTGGAGCAGAATATAAGATCAAGACAGGTAGAAATAACTATGTCACCAAGAAGATAGACCCACGTTGCTTGGTAAGCTGGTATCGCATCAAGATGACAGAGAGTACTTTGCAGGCTGGTGAAGATAGCCAGAGAGAAGACTTCGTAGGTTGTGAGCGTGGTGCTCAGGCTCCTGTCATAGACATGGGAACCTTGAATTATTCACTCACCCGTACTGCGCCTAAGAGTCTGGGCAAGAACTTGAATCCTAACTACTTCTTCAGTCGTGAGCGTGCTTACCTCCTCTTGGGCTATGCTGAGTCTGAGTTCCTGAAGGCAGAGGCTGTTTTGCGTGGATGGGCTGGCATGGAACTTACAGGTACCGTAGAGGATTACTATAAGTCTGGTATCAAGGCATCTATGGACTACTACGGCATTGCCAATGACAAGGCACAGGCTTACATCGATGGTGAGAAGGCCCTTACGGGTAAGGTGTTCGAGGGTAAGGGCAAGGAGAAGCAGCTTGAAGCAATCATCACTCAGAAGTGGATGGCTATCTTCCCTAATGGTAATGAGGGATGGGCTGAGTTCCGTCGCACCGACTATCCTGTTTTGGCAAATCAGTTGACCAACAATAGTGGAGGTGACGTGCCTATGGGTAAGAATATCAAGCGCATTCTCTATCCTTTCAGCGAGAATAACAACACTTACTTCACTTCTCATCCAGAACTCCAGAAGGTGAATACTCAGGGCACAAGACTCTGGTGGGATGTGGCTGATACCAATGACGCTGACGGCCATCGCCTGCAGCCAAACAACTTCAGATAATCATTCAGACTGTTGTCTATGAAAAGAAAATCAGTTTTGTTCATATTTGTATTCTTCACCTTGATAGCGCAAGCCGTCAGGGTGAATGTACAGAATGCGGTAGATTTCGTGCAGCCTCTCATGGGTTCCGATTCCGACCATGAACTTTCCACAGGCAATACTTATCCTGCCATCGCCATGCCTTGGGGCATGAATTTCTGGGTTCCACAGACAGGAAAGATGGGCGACGGATGGCAATATACCTATGCAGCTAAGAAGATAAGGGGTTTGAAGCAGACGCATCAACCGAGTCCCTGGATCAATGATTACGGTCAGTTTTCATTGATGCCTATCGTGGGTAAACCGGTATTTGATGAGGAGCAGCGTGCCAGCTGGTTCTCTCATAAGGCAGAGAAGGCTACACCTTATTATTATAGTGTCTATCTCGCCGACTATGATGTGACGGCAGAACTCTGTCCTACGGAACGTGCAGCCCTGATGTCCTTCACCTTTCCTCAGACCGATAGTGCTCATGTGGTAGTTGATGCTTTCGACAAGGGCAGCTTCATCAAGGTTTTCCCGAAGGAGCGAAAGGTGGTGGGCTTTTCTACCCGCAATAGTGGAGGTGTTCCCGAGAATTTCAGAAATTACTTCGTTATTGAGTTCGACCATGATTTTGAGGCTTTCGTCAATGTGAAGGATGGTCAATACCAGGGTATGGTTCAGGGCGGTTATCAGGAGACTTACCAGCAGGAAGGCAATCATGTGGGCACCATCATCTCCTTCAAGATTCGTCAGAGAGGCGAGAAGGTTGTGGCTCGTGTGGCTTCTTCCTTCATCAGTGAGTCACAGGCCTGGCAAAACCTTCAGGAATTGGGACAGGCAGATATGCAGCAGCTCTGTCAGCAGGGTAGAAACCGCTGGAATGAGGTACTCGGCAAGATAGAAGTGGAGGATGAGGACATTGACCATCTCCGTACTTTCTATAGCTGTCTCTACCGCTCCGTTCTCTTCCCTCGTGCTTTCTATGAGAAGAATGCAGCCGGTGAGGTGGTTCACTACAGTCCTTACAACGGAACCGTACAGAAGGGCTATATGTTTACCGATACCGGTTTCTGGGATACTTTCCGCTGCCTTTTTCCACTGCTCAATCTGATGTATCCTTCTGTGAATGAGAAAATTCAGGCGGGTCTTGCAAATACCTATCTCGAGAGCGGATTCCTGCCAGAGTGGGCGAGTCCGGGGCATCGCGGTTGCATGGTGGGCAACAACTCAGCCTCTGTGGTGGCCGATGCTTATCTTTCCGGTTTACGTGGTTATGATGCAGAGACCCTTTGGCAGGCTGTGGTTCATGGAGCCAATGCTGTTCATCCTGAAGTGAATTCTACCGGACGTCATGGTTTTGAGTACTACAATAAGTTGGGCTATGTGCCTTATGATGTGAAAATCAATGAAAGTGTGGCCCGTACCTTGGAATATGCCTATGATGACTGGTGCATCTACCAGTTTGGCAAGGCGCTCGGCAAGTTAAAGAAGGAACTGAAACCTTTTGCCAAACGAGCGATGAACTATGAGAAGGTGTTCGACAGGGAGAGTGGTCTGATGCGCGGAAGATTGCTGAATGGAAAATTCCAGTCTCCTTTCAATCCGCTCAAGTGGGGCGATGCCTTTACCGAGGGAAATGCCTGGCAATATACCTGGCTCGTTCCGCATGATGTGCATGGACTGGTGAAGCTCTTCGGTAATGAACAGAAATTTGTGACCAAGCTCGACTCCCTTTTCATCGTAACGGGCAATATGGGCGATAATGCCTCTCCTGATATTTCTGGTCTCATCGGACAGTATGCCCACGGTAATGAACCGAGTCATCAGGTACTCTATATGTATAATTATGTAGGTCAGCCTTGGAAGGCAGCCCGTCTTATTCGCCAGACCATGAATGAGATGTATAAGGATGATTTCGACGGTTTGAGTGGAAACGAGGATGTGGGGCAGATGTCAGCCTGGTATATTCTCTCTGCGATGGGACTCTATCAGGTAGAACCTGCAGGCGGCAAGTATATCATCGGCAGTCCGATCATGGACAAGGCTACCATCAGCTTAGGCGACGGCAAGAACTTCTCCATTATCTGCAAGAACAACAGTTCGGAAAATATCTACGTGCAGTCTGCCAAACTCAACGGTAAAACCTATACCAAGTCGTATATCATGTACCAGGATATGATGAAGGGAGGAACCCTCGAACTCCAGATGGGCAATCAGCCATCCAAGTGGGGAACCCGTGGTGCAGATAGACCTTAAAAGAAATCACAATTAAAATCGAAACATAAATAAACCCAGACAATGAGAAAAACAATATTTGCAATAGCCCTGATGTCGGCAATGTCGGCGATGGCACAAAAGCATGCTGAGGTAGATGTTCATGCCCGCTACACTAAGGTGGTAACACCTGTCAATGGCAAGTATGAGTCCAAGCGTCCGCCTGTAGCTGAGCGTCTCTTTACTTCAGAGGCAGTGGAGAAGAAAATCAAGGAAGTACAGAAACTCCTCAAGAAGAATCCGAAACTCGCCTGGATGTTCGCCAACTGTTATCCGAACACGCTGGAAAGTACGGTGCATTATCGCCAGTTGGCTAATGGCGATGACGATACCTTCGTCTATACAGGTGATATTCCAGCCATGTGGCTCCGCGATTCAGGTGCTCAGGTTTGGCCATATGTAGCCCTTGCCAACAAGGATGAGAAATTGAAGAAGATGCTGCGTGGTGTCATCCTGCGCCAGTTGAAGTGCATCAATATCGACCGTTATGCCAATGCCTATAATGACGGACCTACCGGAGCAGGTTGGCAGAAGGATGATACCGAGATGAAGGCAGAGGTTTTCGAGCGCAAGTATGAGATAGACTCTTTCTGTTATCCTATCCGCCTCGCTTACGAGTACTGGAAGGTAACAGGCGATGACTCCATCTTCGGAGAAGACTGGATGCAGGCTATCGGAAATATCCTCAAGACCTTCCATGAGCAGCAGCGCAAGGAAACAGCCAAGGCTTACCACTTTACCCGCATGACCGATCGTGCCTTCGATACCGTGGGCTGGGATGGTTTCGGAGCTCCTGTCAAGCCAGTTGGTCTCATTGCTTCCCTGTTCCGCCCTTCAGACGATGCCACGATTCTTCCGTTCCTGATTCCTTCCAATTTCATGGCGGTTTCTGCGATGAATAAGGCGGCTGAAATCCTGAAGCATGTGGCAGAGATATCAGAGACTGAGCAGAAGAATAAGGCACTCGGGATTGCACAGGATTGTTCTGCCTTGGCAGCCGAAGTAAAGGATGCCCTGCAGAAATATGCAGTCTATGATCATCCTAAATATGGCAAGATTTATGCGTATGAGGTAGATGGTTTCGGCAACCGTCTTCTGATGGATGATGCCAATGTTCCATCGCTTTTAGGTATGGGCTATTTGGGTGATGTTGAGATGAATGATCCGATTTATCAGAACACCCGCCGTTTCGTATGGAGCGAGGACAATCCTTGTTTCTTCCGTGGTAAGGCAGGCGAGGGTATCGGCGGTCCTCACATTGGTTATGATATGCCTTGGCCGATGTCTATCATGATGAAGTGCTTCACAGCCCAGAGTGATGATGAGATTCGCTGGTGTATGAAGACCCTCCTGAATACCGATGCAGGGATGGGATTCATCCATGAATCTTTCCATAAGGATGATGCTTCGAAATACACCCGTGCCTGGTTTGCATGGCAGAACACCCTCTTCGGAGAGTTGGTCATCAAGCTCATCAATGATGGTAAGGTAGATTTGCTCAACAGTCTCTAATTGATTTCCAAAAAAGTCACTAATTGATTTTTCTAAAAAGTAACGACAATGAAAGAAATTAAAATCATAGGTTCTGCTCTTCCCAACATTCCTTGGGAAGACAGACCAGAAGGCAGCAGCGTGCCGCTCTGGCGCTATTCTCAGAACCCTATTATCAAGCGTAATCAGCTACCCGACTCCAATAGTATCTTCAATAGTGCAGTAGTTAAGTTTAAGGATGGTTTTGCAGGTGTATTCAGATGTGATGACAAGAATCGTCGTATGACTCTTCATGCCGGTTTCAGCAAGGATGCCGTACATTGGGACATTGATGAGGACACCATCCATTTCGAGTGTGATGATCCTGAGGTAGGAGAGTGGGGTTATGGTTACGACCCTCGTGTGTGCAAAATAGGCGAAAAGTATTATGTCACCTGGTGCAATGGTTATCATGGACCAACGATTGGTGTGGCATGGACAGAGGATTTCAAGACCTTTCATCAGTTGGAGAATGCTTTCTTGCCTTACAACCGCAATGGTGTGATGTTTCCTCGCAAAATCAATGGCAAGTTTGCCATGCTGAGTCGTCCGAGTGATACTGGTCATACAGCCTTCGGTGACATCTTCTATAGCGAGTCACCTGATTTGGAGTATTGGGGGCATCATCGTCATGTGATGGCTCCTGCAGCTTTCGAGGAGAGTGCTTGGCAGTGCATGAAGATTGGTGCTGGCCCGGTGCCTATCGAGACTTCCGAGGGTTGGTTGCTGCTTTATCATGGTGTGCTCCATTCCTGCAATGGATATGTTTATGCTTTTGGTGCAGCCTTGCTCGATTTGGATGAACCGTGGAAAGTATTGGGCCGTTCAGGTCAGTATTTGATTACTCCTCAGGAGCTCTACGAGTGTGTAGGAGATGTACCTAATGTCTGCTTCCCATGCGCATCTCTCTGTGATGCAGAGACGGGTCGCATTGCAGTATATTATGGTTGTGCAGATACCGTTACCGGATTAGCCTTCGGTTATGTACCGGAAATCATCGACTTCATCCGCCGTACCAATATTATCAAGTAGAATCTTCAGAAAACATATTGATTTTTTTATGAAAAACGGTGTATTTCATAAAAAGCAGATTTATCAATAAGGCTATAAATTGATGTTAGGTTAAGATGTATTATTTATCTAAAAAAAGTTGTTTTTAGGTTTAGTTTAGGTTTATTAAAACCGCTATAGTTTTGCGTGAGCATAGCTATAGCGGTATTTTTTTGAATAAAAAAATAAAAAAAATGCATTTTGACTAAGTATTTTGGTTTTTATTCTTGTTATAAGTGCAGAAAATAGCTAAAAACGAGGAAAAATTCTCAAAAACGGCGAGATACTCAAAAGCAGAAAATAAATTATTAACTATACAATATTAACTAGGGTGTCCAGTTCTCTGTTCTTAAAAACAAGCTGGAAACATCCCTGTTAATTGTTAATATTACGCTCTGATATTTAACGTTTCATGTAACGAAATAGTTCTTTGAAAATTTGTGTATATCGTTGATTTTTAGTATCTTTGTACATCATTACAAATACTTATAATCAATGAAAAAGTTAGATTCAAAACAGCATAAAGAGACCCCTGAGGAAGAGTTAAAGCGTCTTCGTAAAAGAGTTAAGCAACTTGAAGGCAAAGAAGTGAAGAATACAAACACTATCAAAGGTCTTCGGAAAGAACTCAAAAAAAAAGACGTTCAGAAAATAACTATGACCAACGAACAAAGAGCATTACTCTCGCACCTGTTCCCGGACATAGATTCCCTCTTGTAGTAATTCAACTTTGTGTTCTTATCTATATGCGTACTGGCTGTGGCCTTCGAACTGTAGTGAAGATCTTGGAGGTATTCTCTGAAGTACTTGGTAAGAACTTCGGAAAAAGTCCATGCTACAATACGGTGGAAAACTGGATAAAGAAGTTGGGACTGTCTGTTTATCAAGATGACCAGCCATGCAAAGGCAAAAAGTTTGCCATGGTTATGGATGAGAGCATCGCTATAAACGGTCAGAAACTACTTTTGGCTCTAGCCATTCCATCAGAGCATCAAGATCGACCTGTCAAACATGAAGATGTGACAGTTTTAAACATGACGGTAGGAGCAAACTTCAAGGGTGAAGATATCGAAAACAAGATAAGCGAAGTCACTATATCTGCAGGTTCAGAACCTCAATATGTGATTAGTGACAATGCCCATAACCTTGTAAGGGGTATCTTGGACTCTGGATATGTGCATTATGCGGACATCAGTCATTCTATGGGTGTGATTCTCAAAAAGGTGTATGAAAAACAGCCTGATTTTGTTGAGCTTACAACACTTTTAGGAAAGAAAAGACTGCAATACCATCTGACAAATAAAGCATATTTGCTACCACCGAACATGAGGACTATTGCTAGATTCATGAATATGTCTGAATGGGTAATCTGGGGCAACTCTATGCTTGCTTGTTACAACAAACTCCCAAAAGAAATGCAGGAAGCGTATGCTTTCATCAACGACTATGAATCTTTGTTGCAAGAACTCATGGATGCGTTGGATGCCATCAGGCATATAGAGCATATCTGTAAAAACAAAGGCTTTTCCTGCAAGACGAGTAAGGAGTGCCAGTCATACATAGTTGCTCATGTTATAGGAAATGCTTATCCTCGTCAAGCTCACCTTGGCTTGAAGATGCTGGAGTACTTCCGAAAGGAAGAAGCGCAACTTACTGAGGATATGAATATCTGCATCTCTTCAGACATCATTGAATCTACTTTTGGTATATACAAAAGCAAGAATTCACCGAACAAGCTGTATGGCATAACTCCTTTTGCTCTAATGATACCATTATATCCAAAAGTCGTGAACGAATCCGTTACTAAAACATTTAATTTCAAAGAGCGCTTAGTGAATGTTAAACTTAAGGACATTGATGCTTGGACTACCGAGCACTTGTCCAAAAACTGGGTGACAGAACGAACCAAAACTCTCAAACAAGTGAGTTAATATTGGAACATAGAACTGGACACCCTACCTAATGTATTTTGTGTATTCAGTCTGATTTTTTGTAGAGCATGATGTCATAAGCACAACTGCTCCCAATATAAAAATACTTTTCTTCATTTCATCTGTCATATTTATATTCATTTTTTCCAAAATCACAAATTGTGACTTTGAACATTACCATATTTAACAGCATTCAAAAGTAGTGCTTTTAGCCTTTAAACTACTATCACACACCCCCTTTCTTTGAAAAGAACGTAAAATCAATAGTATTATTGCGGTGGTTGCACTTTTAGTAATCGCTTCACTCGTTGTACGGTACTTACCCCTTTACCACTCAACTTTGCCACATCCCGAATGGAATACCCCTTGCGGAGCAAACTAATAACTTCCCTATATTCGGCTTTCATCTGTTCTGCCGTTTTTACAGAGCCTACCTTGCGTCCGAGTTTTCCACCTTTCTCTATATACCGCTTCCTTCCTGACTGCAATCGGAATGAGATATTATCACGTTCCAATTGCGCACAGCTTGAAAGCGTGGCTATCATTATCGGGGGCAAAGAGGGACGGATGTTCTTCATCGTTCAATAATGTAAGCTGTTCCTTTTGAATGTAGAGGTTAATGCCACAGTCAATGAGTTGCAGACAATGGGCAATGTGAACATGGTTTACATAATCTGAAAGCAGACAAGATGCCCAAGCGCATATCGCATTACTTTGGCTTGCAACCAATTGTCTTAGAATTTTGGATAACGTCTTTGACACTGTTACGAAATGCCTACTGCCACCATTCAAGAGTGTAGAACAAAGTAAGCTCCGTCATGCCTGTCTCTCCAAGAAGAATTGCTCATTCTACTAATCGCCCAACATCATACACATTGGAGCGTATCGGTGACATGGCTTTCAACAATTGCAACAATTTGAACAACGTATATACTTATACCGTTCTCCCTATCAACATCGACCAGAATACGTTTACCAATTTCAAGGCTACTACCCTTTGGGTGCCATTTGGGATTATATTCTGTACTATTTTACATCATTTCCTTCTTAAACCAAAGCTCGAACACGCAGTTGGCAATGAAGATGCCATCCTTTTCCAGGGTGATCAATTCCTTGTCGATGAGGGCTTTCTTGATGCGGTCTATATTGGATTTGCTGCCCAGCGGATAGGTTTCTGTTACAGCCTGGGCGGTGAAACCTAAGTGGACGCCACTGCAGAGGAGGCGCAGAAAATTGAGCTGATAGGTGGTTAAGCCCTCGGTTTGCTGTACGAAAAGACCATGACATTGTTGCAGCAAGGCGCTGATGCCACTTTGTAAGGTTTCTTCGTTTACTTCTTTCTCGGTTTCTGCCATCACGTTCCAAGCTAGTTGCTGCACGTAGGAGGAATAGTTCTTTACGGTTTTACAGATTCTTGTAGCATATTCCTCAGATATTTTCTTTCCGTATTTCTCGAATCGGGAGCAGATGAAAGGCACCCAATATTCAGTAGGAATGCAATCCAAGTGCAGCATCTCGCCAAACATATAGAAAGGCATGCGTCGGTTTTGGAAAATGTTTTCCATCAGATGCTTCTTGCTTCCAAAGAAACAGTATGATACATTCTGATGATGCTGCCAGGCGCCACGCAGTTTTTTCTGAACCGTAAGAGTATCAGGGAATTCTCCAATTTGCTGGAATTCGTCGATGCAGACCACCATGCGGATTCCCTTTTCCTGAGCGATTCTTTCCGGAAGATTCAGAATCTCTTCAGGGGAATAGTCCTTTGGTGTAATTCCCAGAGATAATGAATATTCGGATGTAGGATCTGGACTAAAGGAGATTTTTGGTGAAACTCTTACCAGGAACTGCTTGATGTTTTCTACTACTTGTTCCAGCTTATTACTCATAGATTTCATAATGGTTTCTGCAAAGCGATTGTAGAAATCATATTCGCTTCGACAGTCATAGATGTCCATATACACCACTTTTATCTCTGGATTATCAATTTCGGATATTACCTTTTTGACGAGTGAAGTCTTGCCCATGCGTCGGGGAGAGATGAGAATGACGTTGATGCCATGCTCAAAGTCTGCCTTGATGCGCTTGGTTTCTTCTATTCGGTCGGTGAAGTTGTTTCCGGCAACCGACATACCATATACGAATGCCTTTTCCATTGTTTTTTTGCTTGATTACGGATGCAAAGATAAGCAAAAAAATGAAAGTTCACAAGGTTATGGACCACAAACTTGTGAACTTTTAATATTATTTTGTAAATCAGGTATTTAAAAGCTGTTTTTTATGCATAAAACAAGCCTGAATCAGAGGCTTTTCTTATCAAACACACCATTCATCGTGATGCAGAGATGCTGGAACTTGCTGAGGAGTTTGTCTGACCATTTCGTCATGTTGTAAAGGTCCTTGATTTCCTTAAACTTCTTTTCATCCCATTGCGGATAATCTATCTCTGAGAAATAACGGCGGTAGTCGCGGAGATTGTCGCCCGAGAAATGGAGATAATCGTCGATGTCGCCAAACCATTCGGGAGTCATCATCTGGGTGGCAAAGGCTTCGAAGTTCTGGTTGTCCTGAAGCATGCAGTTGTGATTCAATACACACCATACGCAGAACCAATGGTTCTTGCGGGTAACAAATTTCAACATATTGGCTATCTGAGCCTTCAGATTCTGCATGTCGATGTATTTGCCGTCTTTTACTTTGTAGAAAACCTCGTTGGGAAGGGTTTCCGGAATGCCTTCGGGATGTTCCAAATCGTAGATTTCCTGCTCGATGATGTGCCATTTTACGGTGGCTGATACCAGTTTGAGATATTCTTGTGCTGTAAAATTGACGTGGGCAAGCTGGGCGCCCAGCAGTTGGGTGTCTCTTATATATTTCATAAAGTCGAGGCGCAGATTTTCCGGTACCTCGTCTTTTAGCGTTTTTCTTACTTCCAGCAATTGGCTGACGGAGAGCTGCTTTCCGTTGTTATCATATTCCAGGGTTGTAAAGTATCGGTCTATGTCGCTGATGCCCTTTGGTTCTTCCTGATATTCCTGTAGCGACATTTCGAAGAGGCGGGTGGTCTGCTCTTCGCTCATGGCGAGGTTGGTGAAATGGCTCAGCTGGCGGAAGTGGAGCATCAGATAACAGGCCATGCTGTATAGCTGGAAGAGATTCCAGAGGCGCTCTACGGGTTTTACGCCGGGGATATGAGTGGGTTTTACCTGGCGTAACAGTTCTTTCTGGAGTTTGGTTACTTCGTTTACATCGATAGTACTTCCTTTGCCCAGTTCATCGGTTTCGAAAAATTCGTTGAGTTTCGGCAGGATGCGGGTCATATCCAGCGGCGCCACTTTCATCCGTTTTCCTTCTATCTGTTTTCCCTTTTTCATGTCTTCCATGATATGCGCCATCAGGGGTGTAAACTTCTGCATTACGATGATGCTGATGCTTACTTCATGGGTTTCGTTCTGCTCCTTTCGCTGTTTGGCTATGTCGTTGTGCTGCAGTACCATATCTTTCTCTGCCATATAGCAGAGCCGGGTGGCTTTGGTGCAGAGCGAACGGATATCGAAGGTAAGTTCCTGCGGACTGTAATCTTCCCATGCATCTACCAGAATGCTGAGCATTCGGCAGAAGTTGTCGAGCTGTCGGTCG
>ENA-OPCQ01000056-OPCQ01000056.1-human-gut-metagenome-genome-assembly--contig:-NODE-56-length-18741-cov-1.717810_pt1 | contig 18741 bp, 19 predicted proteins | sample MGYA00241569_ERZ501489 | MGnify/ENA primary metagenome ERZ501489 (study PRJEB25962, sample SAMEA2042576) | human gut metagenome | biome: human gut; feature: human-associated habitat; material: faeces... | reverse complement strand
TCGGAACGGAATGGAAGGACTTCGCACGTTACCGCCTGCTGCACCATGATCTGAATCCGGAACGCATCGACAACCGTTAAAAAGGCAAAAAAGGGCATCCCGATGGGATGCCTCTTTAGTGTTTATAAACTTTTTTATGCACCGAGTTTCAGCCTTGCATATATCACGCCGGCAGTAATGAGGACGATGAGGATCATCATAAGATAGTCTGTTCCTTTGGGCGCCACACTTTCCATGAAGGTTCTGTTCGATCCGCCGAATCCGCGAAGTTCCAGCGAAAGCGCCATGGTCTCGCTTCTTCCGAGGGAGCGGAGCATCAAAGGACGGATAATGGACATGTATCTTTTAATCTGCTTGAAGAAATTTCCTTTGACAGAAATCCCGCGGCATGCCTGCGCTTCTGCAACGGCCCTGTTTTCATCCACAAAGTCGGGAATGAAACGAAGTCCGGCCGTAAACATGAACGCATATTCATAAGGCACCTTCATCTGCTGCACCATGGCCGCCGTCAGATCCTGCAGGCGGACAGTGCCAAGAAGGTAAATGAAGATAATCGTCATGCCCAGCATCCGCAAGGCAGCTACGACAGATTCCACATTGGAACCGCCCCCGATTTTCTCGATGAGTCCAAGAAATGCGGCAAATACCGTAAGCATAACGAGAGCTTTGATGCTTCTGAAGAGTTCTCCTGAGACAAGAAGAATCAGGATTTCAAAAAGGCAGAGAAGAAGAAGGCTTTCAGGCTTCTGGAGAACGATCGCCCAGACGGCTGTTCCCAGCGTCAGTATTATTTTCGTCAGCGGAACAAGATTTCTCATAAAGCTCCCTCTCCTTTCAAAGCGATAAATGTCCTGCAGAAGCTGTCCATATCACGGCAGTAAGGTGCGCCTGGCAGTTTCCTTCCCAAAAGGACGGATGCCGGGTAAAGAAGCCCCCAGTCTTCCGGACGGTTCTTTGCGGAGAATAGTTCTTCCGGCCTGCCGTCAAAGGCAACTTTATGGGATGCGATAACGATGACTCTCGTGCAGTCGCGGGCTACGATATCCATATCATGCGTGACAAGGATGATTGTAATTCCCCTCTGCTGCAGGCTCTCCATTAGACGCATCAGCATTTTCTTTTCATGCCCGTCCTGCCCGCTTGTCGGTTCATCGAGGATCAGATACTCAGTATCCATGGCCAGGGCAGATGCGATGGCGACACGCTGCTGATCGCCGCGGGAAAGGGTCCTCGGATATGCTTCCGCAAGAGCTGTCGTGTCCGTTTCCATCATGGCTTTTTCAACCATGCGGTTGAGCTCCTCGCCCCGTTTCCCCTGATGATACGGTCCCAATGCAATTTCCTCGCGGACAGTCGGCATGAACATCTGCCTGTCCGGCTGCTGGAATACATAACCGATGAATCGGCTTCTTTCTGATGCCTCTTCCTTTGTTATATCTTTTCCTTCGTAAAGCACTCGTCCTTCCGTCGGTTTTTCAAGCCCGGTCAGAAGGCGGGTGATTGTCGTCTTGCCGCTTCCGTTCCTGCCCGTGATGGCAATGAATTCGCCTTTCCCGAATTTCAGGGATGTGTCTGAAAGAACGACCGGCATATTCTTCGCATATCTGAATGTTACATGATCAAATTCAAGCATTGTCCCGGCCTCCTTCAAACGAATGGATGATAGATTCCTTGGCTGCCTCTACATTCAGAAAAGGATTCTTGAATGTGAAGCCATGTTCTTCAAGTTCGAGCTGCGCTCTGTACATATCCGGAATCGCCTCTTCATAGACATGGCTCTTTCTCATGAAGCGCATGACTTTTTCCGGATCCCCGGAGCTGATGATTTCGCCCTGATCCATCAGAACGAACTCTGTTGCGTAAGGAAGAGCCGCTTCGAGATGATGCTCAGCGACAATAACGGTCAAGCCTTCTTTCTGGTTCAGTTCTCCGACCATTTCATAGAACTCGCGGATTCCTTCCGGATCCAAGGCCGATGTCGGTTCGTCGAATACAAGAACCTGCGGTTCTTCTGCAAGGACAGCTGCTGCCACGAGTCTCTGGCACTGTCCGCCAGAAAGTGTGGCTACCTTTCTGTCTTCAAGTCCTGTCAGATGGACTTTTGCCAGGGCCTCTTCTGAACGGCGGCGGATTTCCTCAGGCGGGAAGCCATGGTTTTCCAGCGTAAATGCCATTTCCTCCCCGACAGTCAAAGTAACGATCTGCGCTTTGTAATCGGCAAGAATGACGCCGATGGAAGAAGCAAGGTCGGCAATCGTGTGCTGTGTGACGGCCTTGCCGTCTGTATAAACCATTCCCTGCATCGTTCCGCCGTAGTAATGAGGAATGGCGCCTGCCATGGACATGAGAAGTGTCGTCTTCCCTGCTCCGTTAGGTCCTGTAACTACAATGAAATCTCCCTTCTGTACTGTCATGGATACATCCTTCAGTGCCGGCTCTTTTGAGAAAGGATATGTGTAAGTCAGATGCTCTACACTGATGACGCCTTCATTTTCCTGCTTCAGGATTATTTTGCTGTGATCGCTGTCTTCTACATCCGATTCCGCCATATAGTGCATCGTCTTGAAAAGGCGGAGCGCCGGGAAGTAAAGGAATGGTGTAATGATTCCGTTGCCTACGCCGACCAGAAGCACCATCGGAAGCATACCGTATACATATACGCTCATAGGAAGCCCCATGACAAGTGTCAGAATCGATACGAAGACGAAGCCCGAAACCAGTGTCGTCACAAAGCCTGCAAGTGCCGGGCGGAGTGAAAACTTTCCAATGCGGATCGGAGGCACGGAATGGGCAAAGAATCCTGCCACATAAGCGCCAAAGAATTCAGAAGCAAAATCTCCGTACGGAAAAGCGGATTTACTGGTAAATACCTCCATCAGAGCTGCCACCATACAAATCCCCAGACATTTTTTGTAATCCGGTTTCGTCAGAAGAATCGCAACGACATAGGTCGCAATCATCCAGTTTGGCGTAAAGCCGGCTACAGATGGGGAAACCAAGTGCAGCAGCATACCGATTGCCAGCATCAGCGTAGAGATCGTCAGCCAGCGGAAACGTCCCCCTCTCGCCTTGGTAAAGACAAGCTTGGATACATCCTTCATCGCTTCCATAATATTTTCTCCCTCCGCTGTAATCAATAAAAAAACCTTTCTCCCAATTGCCGAAACGGCAAAGGGACGAAAGGAAATAATTCCGCGGTACCACCCTTGTTGGCCAAAAGGCCCAACTCAGTGCATATGCATCTTCTGTAACGGAGAAATCCGGCGGCGCCTACCCCAATCATGGCTCAGACCGCACCTCACAGGCCCATTCGTATGACTTCGCGTACCGGACTTGCACTCGACGCCGGCTCCCTGAAACGATTCCATCATAGTACTCTTCCTGATCACAGGTTCTTTCTATTAAACGAATTATAGCATTCACAATTCGCACTGTCAAAGAAATTTTCCAAACACTTTGGGACAGAAATCAGCAATTCGACTCTTTCCATTAAAAAGAGCCCTGCTGCCGCAGGACTCCTTTTCCATTATTTGATTTCGTGAATTTTTGACGGATCGAATCTGTCGTGCGCTTTAGGCTCTCTTGCAGGGTACCCATAGGCAAAAATAGCAAACGGCCGGACTGAATCGGGAAGATTCAGGATTTCACTCACTGCATCCATCCTGTCTTTGAACGGAGAGACGCCAAGCCATACGCCGCCCAAGCCAACATCTCCCGCTGCCAGCCACATATTCCCCATAGCAAGGCTCACATCGTAATCGGAAACCTGCGGCCATTCGCACTCATTCCGGACAGCAGCTGCGATCGCTATAGGTGCCCTTGCGGCAGGCCCTGCATAAGGGCTGATCTTGGAGAGTTTTTCCAGGATATCCCGGTTCGTGATGACGTAGAATTCCCATGGCTGCTGATTGCCTGCCGACGGCGCCTGCATGGCAGCTTTCAGGAGATACTCTGTTTTCTCTGCCTCAACCGGCTGATCCAGATAACGCCTGATACTGGTCCTTTTAAAAATCTGATCCATTTTTTACCCCTTCCATAAAAATTTATTCAAAACACAGATTTTGTAATTTCTAATCTTATATAAGTATAGCAAACTATGATTTTTACGACAAATACTTCGTTTTATTCATTATGTCTTGCGCTTTCCTCAACTTTTAAACCAATGATTAATTGGAGCAAAAATTTCAATAAAAATAATATCATGCAGTATAAAAATTACCAATTTTACTTTTATATTTTCTTGTGTTCTAATTAAGTTAGAAGAGGGGAAATACGGCATAGTCCGCAGTGTGAGTCAAATCATTTTCATTATATTTTGTAAGAGTAGGTGATTGATATGGAATTCAAAAAAATCCTTGTTCCGGTTGATGGTTCCGATCCATCCATGAACGCATTCCATTGTGCACTGGATCTGGCAAAAGCACACAAGACAGAAATGATTCTGCTCTATGTCATCGATGCCAATGAAATGTTCTATGCAACCAATCAGGTCATGCTTTCTGGCGAATTCTTCGAAACCATGAAGGGTGTAGGCACCAAACTGATTGAAAAACTGGTGAGCGAGATTCCTGAAGATGTTCCCCACAAATCCATCTGTGTCGTAGGCATTCCTGGTGAAACAGCATCGGATATTGCCAAGTCAGAAGAAGTAGACCTCATCGTCATGGGCAACAGCGGCAAGGGCGCATTCAATGCTTTCGTCACAGGCAGTGTCAGCCAGTACGTCATCCACCACGTAGAATGCCCGGTTCTGATTGTCAAGTAATCAGAGTTTACAAAAGAATCCGCATGTTTCTTCCTGAGAAGTGAATTATCGTGCATGCGGTCTGTCTTTTCCCTGATTTGAATTCATAAGGAGAATGATCAAAATGGAATTCAAAAAAATTCTCGTTCCGGTCGATGGCTCGGAAGCCGCCGGAAACGCTCTGCACTATGCTGTAAACATGGCAAGAAATCATGGTTCTTCCATTACCCTGATCAGCGTTGTTGATGCCAATGATCTTCTGAGAGAAACCAATGACGTCATGCTGACCGATGAATTCATGGAAACCCTCAAAGTCGAAGGCAAGGAAATCGTTGCCCAGGCTGCCAAGGACATTCCGGAAGAGATTCCCCATGATGAAGTCACTGTCCTGGGCACACCAGGCTATCTCATTGCCAAACACGCTGAAGAAGAAGGCGTAGACCTCATTGTTATGGGCAACAGCGGCAAAGGTGCATTTTCTTCCTTTGTTACCGGCAGTGTCAGCCAGTATGTCATTCACCACGTAAAATGCCCTGTACTGATTGTTAAATAAATAATGAGCCCGGATATCCATCTTCCGGGCTCATTTTGCATTTCGAAGGATATAAAATTAATTCATTTTACTTTTCCAGCCGATTGTGCTGTAATAAAGACAGGAAAGCTGGTATTTCTATTCATTTTCATTATCCGGAGGGTGTGTGATCATTATGGAAATCAAGACAATTCTAATCCCGGTCGATGGCTCTGAACCTGCCGAGAATGCATTCCGTTACGGCGTAGGGCTGGCAGAAGAGAATGAAGCCACTATCGTTCTTCTCCACGTCCTGGATGCCAATGAAACATACTATGCAACAAACCGTGTGATGCTGGCTGGCGGTATGCTCGACGAAAGAAAAGAAACAGCACAGAGAGTCATGGATCAGATGAAATCTCAGGTTCCGGAAGGAATCACCTGCAAAACAGTCATTGCAGCCGGCGTCCCAGGTGAAACAGCGTGCCGCACTGCAAAAGAAGAAAATGCTGATTTGATTGTAGTAGGCAACAGCGGCAAGGGCGCCATTTCCTCCTTCGTTATGGGAAGCGTCAGCCGTTACATCATTCATCATGTACACTGCCCTGTCCTTGTCGTCAAATAAACAGAATTTCCAAAGACCGCTTTTGCGGTCTTTTTTTTATTCCTCTCCCCCCTATTTTCTTCTGTACTTCATTGAAATACCTATGCACCACTATAAAAATAAACAATTTTACTTTTTGATATCTATATGTTGTAATTAAGATAAGAGCGGTGTTTCCAAAATCCTTTTGGATTTATTAATTTAATCAAGACAAGAAGGTGTCCCCCATGGAAACAAAAAAAATTCTAGTTCCAGTCGACGGATCAGAACCTGCAAACCGTGCTTTCCACATTGCACTCGATCTGGCTGCCAAAGACAAAGCAGAAGTCACGCTTATTGATGTCGTCGATGCCAATGACATGCTCTATGCAACAAGCAAGGTCATGATCTCCCCTGAGTTCTATACGACCATCAAGAGAAAAGGGAAAGAACTCATTACGAAACTGGAAAAGGAAATTCCTGAATCCATCCCCCACTCCACTGAAATTCATGTCGGCCTTCCGGGCCAGATGATTGCCAGTGTCGCAAAAGAAGGGCATTTTGATCTGATCATCATGGGCAACAGCGGCAAGGGAGCTCTTGATGCTTTCGTCACAGGAAGCGTCAGCCAGTATGTCATTCATCATGCCAACTGCCCGGTCATGATTGTTAAATAAGGAAGCGAGATAGAATCCATGGAAATGAAGAAAATCCTTGTCCCGATCGACGGGTCCGAACCATCCAAAAATGCATTCAAGCTGGCTCTTGCGCTGGCTTCAAAAATGGACAGCGAAGTCATCCTTCTCAATGTTGCTGATGTCAATGAAATGACATATACGGTCGAACAATTTGATATCCTGACCGATTCTTATTTCGGCAAGAAGGATATGCCTGCCGGCGAGTACAAAGATTACCGTGCAGACGTATTCAAGGCAGCCAACGAAAAAGGCAATGAATTGACAAGGGAACTCGTTGAACAGATCCCGGAGGGCATTACCTATACCGTTACAACGAAGATCGGCACCCCGGGCCCAACCATTGTCAGAGCTGTCAAGGAACTGGAAGCAGACATAGTCGTCATGGGAAACAGCGGCAAAGGCGCCCTTTCCTCCTTCGTCACCGGCAGCGTCAGCCAGTACGTCATGCATCATGTAGAATGCCCGGTAACAATTGTTAAATAATCACCCAGTAAAAAAGACTGCGAACACGAATGTATTCACAGTCTTTTTATTGCATATCAGTCTTTTGCCTGATGGACGACGACCTGCGGGAACGGGATATCGATTCCTGCATCATCAAGTTTCTTCTTGATGGCTATATACAGTTCATTCTGCGCCGTGAAGTAATCTTCACTCAGAACCGTTGCACGGATGTAGATATTAATGGAAGAATCCCCGAGTCCATTGACATAAATGGCGATATCATCCTTGTTCATGACATACTTATTCTCATGGAACACTTCTTTCAGAAGCTCAATACAGTGAGCAAGGTCCGTACCATAGCCTACACCGATATTAAACTGCAGGTTTCTCGTATTGAACGAAGAATAGTTCATGATGACACTATTTGTGAGTGAGGAATTCGGTATGACGATCATCTGATTTCCCATTGTGGAAATCTCCGTGTACATAATCCGGATATCAACAACCGTTCCCTGATTCGTTCCTACTGCAATATAATCTCCCACGCTGAACGGGCGGAAAATCAAAATGAAAATGCCCGAAGCAACGTTTCCGATGTTGTCTTTAAGACCGAGGCCGATAGCAAGTCCGATACCGCCAAATGCAGCTGCGAGCGTTCCTGCTGCCACGCCGGCTGTGCTCAGTGCGATAATGGTAACGATGGCCAGGCAGAAGAAAAATGCAATCTCACTGACGAAACTTCTGGCCGATGGATCGACCTTCCCTTTTTCAAGAATCTTGATGATTCCCTGACGGATATACCGGCAGATCACATACCCGACAATAAATATGATAATTGCTTCAAGAAGATCGATTCCCCTGTTGAAAGCAAAATTTTCTAATCCGTTTATTACTTTGGCCGTGATTCCGACTTCGTCAGTAACCACTTTTGTAACTACGTTTGGTTCCACAGTCTCTTCCTTTCTTAATACTTATATCAAATCATTCCTCTTTATTCTAACATATGAGAAAGGAGCAGGCAGGGAATTCATGAAATTTTATAAATCCATAGAAAAGGAGCCGCAGATTTTGCGGCTCTTTCGTGTTCTTTAATCGCGGATGAATTTCTCTCCGGCTTTGATAATATTCTCGATGACCATGGCTGTCGTTACGCTTCCTACGCCTCCTGGAACCGGAGTGATGCATCCGGCTTTCTCAGAGACATTGTCGTAATCGACATCGCCAACGGTCTTTCCGTTTACACGGTTGATGCCCACATCAATGACGACGGCGCCTTCTTTGACCATATCTGCTGTCACGTATCCAGGTCTTCCAACAGCAGCGACAAGAACATCAGCCTCGCGTGTCAAACTTGTCAGATCCTTTGTATGAGAGTGGCAGATCGTTACTGTTGCATTCTCCTTCAGGAGCATAATGGAAACCGGTTTCCCGATGACATTGCTGCGCCCTATGACGACGACGCGCTTTCCATTCATTTCAATCTTATAATGCTTCAGGATTGCCATGACGGCGCGCGGTGTATTTCCGAAGAGTCCGTCTTTCCCGGCAAAAAGTCTTCCTGCATTCATGTCCGTCAGCCCGTCTACATCCTTATCCGGATCAATGAGTGCAATCATCTTTTCAGGATCGATCTGCTCCGGAAGCGGCATCATCATAAGAATGCCTGTTATTTCATCATCATTGCTGAGATCGGTGATTAATTTCCCAAGCTCATCTTCGCTGACATCTTCTGCTTCCTTGAATATGCCTGAATTGATGCCATAACTTTTAGCAGCTTTCTGCATGAAGGATGCATACATGGCAGAGGGCTTGCTGTCTCCCGCCAGAATGATGGCAAGCTTTGGTTCATACCTCTTCGCCTTCAGTTTTGCCAGGCGTTCTGCCAGTTCCTTTTTAAGAGCTGCTGCTACTTCTTTTCCATCTAAAATCATTGCTGCCATATCAGAAGAGCCCCGTAATATTTCCTTCGTCATCCACATCGATACGTTCAGCAGCCGGACGGCGCGGAAGTCCCGGCATCGTCATGATCTTGCCAGTCAGAGCGACGACAAAGCCTGCGCCGGCAGATACTTTGACTTCTCTGACATGGAGTGTAAATCCTGAAGGTGCTCCCAGCTTGGACGGATCATCACTGAAGGATACCGGTGTCTTTGCAATGCAGACAGGCATCTTTCCGTATCCCATTTCTTCAATGTGCGCCAGTTCTTTTGCAGCGGCACCGTCAAATGCCACGCCGTCAGCGCCATAAATTTCTTTTGCAATGGTTTCAATCTTTTCCTTAAGGGAAAGGTCCAGATCATAAAGCGGCCTGTAATTGGATCCCTGATCAATGGCTGCCAGTACTTTTTCACCCAGATCAAGTCCGCCTTCACCGCCGTCAGCAAAGACAGTGGATTCAGCAACAGGTACGCCGGCTTCCTTGCATGCTTCGAAAGCGACTTTCTTTTCTTCTTCTGTATCGGATGGGAACATGTTCAAAGCAACTACGATCGGCAGGCCATACTTCTTCAGGTTGTGCATATGGCGAAGCAGATTCGGAAGGCCTCTCTTTACAGCTTCCGGATCGGATTCTGTCAGTTCGTTCTTTGCCTTTCCGCCGTTCATCTTTAGTGCGCGGATGGTAGCGACGAGGACTGCAGCATCTGGTTTGAGACCTGCGAAACGGCACTTGATGTCCAGGAATTTTTCTGCGCCAAGGTCAGCACCGAATCCTGCTTCCGTAACGACGTAATCAGCAAGATGCAGAGCTGTTCTTGTTGCCAGGACAGAGTTGCATCCGTGAGCGATATTGGCAAACGGGCCGCCGTGAATGAAGGCCGGGACATGTTCGAGTGTCTGTACCAGGTTTGGCTTCAGTGCATCCTTCATCAGTGCGGTCATAGCGCCCTGTGCATGAATGTCGCCTGCAGTAACCGGTTTATTGTCATAGGTATAGCCGACAATGATTCTTGCAAATCTTTCTTTCATGTCATGGATCGAATCTGCCAGGCAGAGGATAGCCATAACTTCGGAAGCGACGGTAATATCGAAGCCGCCTTCTCTTGGCACTCCGTTTGCATGGCCGCCGAGACCTACAACGATATGACGGAGAACACGGTCATTCATATCCATGACGCGATTCCATACAACGCGTCTGGGATCAATGTTGAGTTCATTTCCCTGCTGGATGTGATTGTCGACCATAGCTGCCAGAAGGTTATGCGCAGCTGTGATTGCATGGAGGTCTCCGGTGAAATGAAGGTTGATGTCTTCCATCGGTACGACCTGGGAATAGCCGCCGCCGGCAGCACCGCCTTTTATGCCCATGCATGGTCCAAGGGATGGTTCACGCAGGCAGATCATCGTCTTTTTGCCCAGTTTGGACAGAGCCTGTCCGAGGCCGACGGTCGTCGTTGTCTTGCCTTCTCCGGCAGGTGTTGGTGAAATAGCTGTCACAAGAATCAGCTTTCCCTGTGGTTTTGACAGCACCTCATTCGTGAATTTCAAGGATACTTTGGCTTTGTACGGTCCGTAATTTTCCAGATTTTCAGGAGCAATACCGACTTTCTCACCAATTTCAACAATCGGTTTCATCTCCGCTTTCTGTGCGATTTCAATGTCACTCAGCATCTCTTTTTTCCCCTTTCATGGCAACGGTGAAATAAAGGTAAATCTTTATTTATTATAGCATGCAAGACACTATGCCGCATAAAAACGTACAGGAAATATGGTCATTTTATGTTTTGGAAAACCGCCAGCAAAAAACTCTCCCCGAAGGAAGAGTCTTTTATTACTGCCGGAAATATACGTGGACGCTTGAGCCTCTCTTTACAGTTGCCCCTATTCCGGGATCCTGCTTGTAGGCATAGCCGCTTCCTTCAGGCTGGAAACCGAGTCCTGCGCGGGTCAGCCATTCTCCCGTGTCGCGGATCGTCCATCCTGTAAAGCTTGGAAGCCTGAATTCTTTCACATCCTCTGATGGAATTGCCGGCTTGTACGTTTCAATATCCTTTGCTTTCGGCTTTGCATGCGTTGCTTCATCTTCCAGTGTCAGTACTGAAAGGTAATGCATGATATGCGTCATGGCTTCCTTGAAAACAGGAGCTGCTACCTGGCCGCCATAGTATACGCCTTTTGGTGTATCCAGTACGACAAGGCATATAGCCCTTGGATCTTCCGTAGGGCCGAAGCCGCAGAAGGATGCGATGTACTGGTTTTTAAGATACCCGCCGTTGACTGCATCGATTTTCTGTGCCGTACCGGTTTTCCCTGCCATATGGTAGCCATCAACCTGCGCATTTGTGCCGCCGCCGGATGCGACTTCCTTTTCCATCATGTCCTTGACTTCATCAGCCACTTCCTTGGATACAGGATTTCCGCTGATTTCCGTCTGATTGACCTTGTAATCGCTTCCATCCGGATTCTTGATTTCCTTGATGATATGCGGCTTGACCATTTGTCCGCCGTTTGCCAGGGCGCTGTATGCCTGCACCATCTGGAGCGGTGTTACCGCAATGCCCTGCCCGATGGACATGGTCGCCACATCGATAGCACGCATTTCCTTCGGATTGAAGAGAACGCCCGATCCCTCGCCAGGAAGATCGATTCCGGTCGGTTTCCCAAAGCCGAATTTCTTTGCATATTCCGTCAGTATATCTCCGCCGGTCAGAAGCCCTATATGAGCAAAGCCGGTATTGATGGAGAATTTCAGGATATCAACGAGACGGACATCGCCATAGGATTCATCATCCCAGTTCCTGATGGCATGGCCGGATGCCCAGACTGCCCCGGGATCGTGCCAGACACGCTGCGTGTCATATGTTTTGGCTGCCAGAGCAGCCGCTGCAACGACAGGCTTGAATGTCGATCCTGGTTCGTAAATATCGACAACGGCACGGTTCTTGAATTCTGCTTCTGTCGCCTTGTCAAAGTGGTTCGGGTCATAGGAAGGCCTGTTTCCAAGCGCAAGGATAGCCCCTGTCTTAGGATCCATGACGATAATGATGCCGCCGGCTTTGGTGCTTGTCATAGCGCGGTCGAGCGCTCTTTCTGCATAGAACTGGATATTCTGATCGATTGTCAGATACACGGATCGTTCATTTTCAGCCTTGTACGGAGCAAGAGCCGACTCCAGAATCGGATTTCCCCGGGCATCGGTCAGAAGCATCTGCTTGCTCTTGCCTCCGTGGATCAGGTCATCCAGCGACATTTCAAGCCCGTCGAGCCCCTTGTCATCGAGACCTACAAAGCCCAGCACATTCGCTGCCATAGGGCCATTGGGATAGAATCTGCGGCTTTCATCGAAGAAGCCGAAGCCTTTCCACCCTTTTTCCTTGATCAGAGCCTGCACTTTATCGGAATCTTCCGGATCCATCCATACGAAGCGTGTTTTCCTCGACATGGCCTTCGCCAGGTCTGATTCATTTTTCTTCAGAATCGGAGCGAGGTCTTTCGCTGCTTCTGCTGCGCTGACGTTCATTGTCCCGGGGTCTGCATACAAGGATTTGACCATGATGGAAAAAGCAAGTTCCTTGCCGTTCGTATCGTAGATCGTTCCTCTTGGTGAATAGAGTGTCTGCACGCCTTCGGTCTGGTTCATCGCCATTTCCTCATACTGGCTTCCGCGGGCAATCTGGATCCAACCAAGTCTTCCGGCAAGCAAAAATCCGACGATGCATAGGATGCCCGCCATCTTCCTGCTTCTGGATTTCATGATTTTTTCAGGACCTGATTTACTCATGCGATCTTCTCCTCATATAACGGACTGCTGCATCGTAGATGGCCGCAGGTTCATTTTCAAGGCTTCCGCTCTGCACGCGGATAAGAAGGTTCTTCATTCCTTCAGGCGTCTTCTCTCCTAAAAGGAGGGGAACACGCTTGTCATAATGAAGTTCCTTTGTTGAAACAGGGATTTCCAGCGCAAGCCGGGACATGTATTCTCCGATTTCCTGATGTCCCCTTGTATCGGCGTCCGGATTTCCGCATCCTATAATGTCTGCGATGGAAAGATCTGTCATCTGCAGCATGGCTTCCGATACATCGGCCGACGTCGGGAATGCTTTTTCTCTGGCAATCTGCCTTATCCACTTGTCGGGATGTGATTTCGGATCGTTGGCAATGGTATGGAATCTCATATGATTTTCTACCAGCCAGGTTACACGGTTGACAAAGGCTTTCGGACGTTTCCAGTGCTTCAGGAGCGCTCTGGTCATTTCAGCCCCTTTCTTATCATGGCCGTAATCAGTAAGCCGTCCCTTGTGAATGCCCCTGACACCAGGCATTCCTTTGCCTACGTCATGAAGAAGAGCCGCCCAGCGGTTGATGAGTAATGGTTTTGATGCATCAAGAACGGCCAGTGTGTGATACCAGCCGTCGAACTTATGAAATTCTTTCTGCTGCGGAAGTCCCACCAGGTGAGAAAGTTCCGGAAGAATGGCAATTTCCGTTTCTTTGCCGTATTCCGTTGCATGGCAGAAACATTCATTAAGCCCTGTACGCACAAGAAGGTCAAAGCCGCGCGCTGCATGCGGCGTCACAATCAGCCGGTCTATTTCACTTTCCACTCTCTCAAGCGAAAGTCCCTTCACCCGTTCAAAGGCGGAAGGCATGCCGTCAATCAGTGAACGATCCGCCATGAAATCCAGCTGTCCCAGAAAACGGCAGGCACGGAAAAGGCGGAGCGCATCCTCTGAAAAGCGCTTGGATGACTCACCGACCGTACGGAGCCTTTTCCGGTCCAGATCAGAAACGCCATCAAAGTAATCATAAATCACGCCGTCTGCATCGACAGCCATGGCATTGACAGTGAAGTCGCGGCGCATCAGGTCTTCCTTCAGATCGGATGCAAAATGCACTTCACTTGGACGATGTGCATCCTGCCCGTACGTTTCGCTCCGGAAAGTCGTCACTTCATAGCTCATGCCATCAATGACGATGATAACTGTTCCAAAGCGGCGTCCCTCTCCTCCAATGGCTTTCCATCTGGATTCCCGTATCAATGGTACGCCGAAAAAGGGCTTTCACCTGTATCGGATTCGCAGACGTTGTAATATCCCAGTCATGAGGCTCAAGCTTCATCATCAGATCCCTGACGCAGCCGCCCACGATAAATGCTTCAAATCCATCTTCATGAAATGCACGCAAAATACGCATCGCACCCTTGTCTATGAGTCCGATCCTTTCGTCAGAAGACAGATTTTCAAATCCTTTTTTATGAAAGTAAGAAGAAACCGCCCCCAAGAATCCCATGGTTCTCCCTCCTGTATGAATGTATATCTATTATTATATACTGAATTGGAATGGCGGGCAAAAACAGTTATACGAAATATTTCGATTTTATAATTCAAATATTTGATAAAAATCCCGTTTGAGCAAAAAAAAGACCCATATCCTGAAATGGACATGAGTCTTTTTATTATCGTATAAAATTACATTCAACGATTAGTTACATTCAACGATTAGTCTTTGTACTGAGCTGGAAGTTCAGTTGCTCTTGCTACGCCTGTCTTGATAGCAGCTTCTGCTACAGCCTTTGCGACGACATGAGGAACTCTCTTGTCGAATACGTCAACGACAACATGCTTCGGATCCAGTGGGCACTGTGTAGCCAGATCAGCCAGAGCATGAGCAGCAGCCAGTTTCATTTCTTCATTGATCTGGCGTGCGCGTACGTCGAGAGCGCCGCGGAACAGGCCCGGGAATACGGAAGAGTTGTTTACCTGGTTCGGCATATCGCTTCTGCCGGAGCCATAGATGTAAACGCCTTTTTCTTCAGCTTCTTCATACATGATTTCCGGAACCGGGTTTGCCATAGCGAAGACAATGCTCTTGTCTGCCATGGTCTTCAGAGCGTCATTGTTGAATACGCCAGGAGCGGAGCAGCCGATGAGTACGTCTGCGCCTTTGACAGCATCAGCAAATGTTCCCTGCTTGTTTTCCGGGTTTGTTTTCTTGATCAGTTCCATCTGGACTCTGTCGCGTTTTCCATTGTCAAAGAGAATGCCTTTGGAATTCAGGATGGTCATGTTTTCAGCCTTTACGCCGTCTTCCAGAAGCAGTTTTGCAATAGCTGTGCCTGCAGCGCCTGCGCCGTTGATAACGACTTTGATGTCTTCGATCTTCTTGTTAACGACTTTCAGAGCACCGAGCAGTGCTGCGAGAGCTGCAATAGCTGTGCCGTGCTGGTCATCATGGAATACCGGAATATTCATGATTTTCTTCAGTTCGTCTTCAATGTCATAGCATTTCGGGGAAGAGATATCTTCGAGGTTGATGCCTGCGAAGTTCTTTTCCAGAAGCTTTACTGTATGAATGAATTCATCTTTGTCTTTGGTGTCAAGAACGATCGGAATCGCATCAATGTTGCCAAATTTCTTGTACAGAGCAGATTTGCCTTCCATAACCGGCATGGAAGCAGCAGCTCCGATATCGCCAAGGCCCAGTACGCGGGTGCCGTCGGAAATAACTGCTACGACATTGCCTCTCCAGGTCATGGTCAGGGACAGATCTTCGTCGTCCTTAATAGCAAGGCACGGAGCGGAAACGCCCGGTGTATATACGATAGCCAGATCGTGGCCGTCGTTCAGTTCAGCATTCAGTTCAGTCTTGATCATCTGATGCTTTTCTTTTCTAAGCTCAATGGCTTCCTGTCTAAGTTTCTCGGTATCCATAAAAAACCTCCTGAATAATAAAATTAATCTTTTATAGCCGGCATATTCCTGCCGTTGAAGATTTCATACATTTCCTGCTTGAGCAGGCGGCGGATTCTCTTTACTTCCTTCTTGTCGAGTTCCTTTTCCGTCGTGTCAAACAAATAGTTGTCCAGCTTGAAATCATGAATCAGCATCTTTGTGTGGAAAATATTTTCCTGATAGACGTTGACGTCAATCATATCATAGCGGTGGCGGAGATCCGGCGACATATAATTCTGGATGGAATTAATTCTGTGGTCGATATAGATCTTCTTGCCATTGACATCCCTGGTGAATCCCCTGACACGATAGTCAGTGATTACGATGTCTGCGTCAAATGACTTCAGCAAATAGTTGAGCGCCTTCAAAGGAGAGATTTTCCCGCAGGTCGATACATCGATGTCTGCGCGGAATGTGCAGATCCCATCCTGAGGATGCATTTCGGGATATGTGTGAACAGTGATATGGCTCTTGTCCAGATGCATGACCACATCCTGCTTTTCCACTTCTTCCTCTGCAATCAGCATCGTCACGCTGGCGCCCTGCGGATCATAATCCTGCTGGGCCGTATTCAGCACGATGGCACCGATCGTATCAGCAACCTCATTCAAAATCTGGGTCAGTCTTTCTGCACTGTACTGCTCATCAATATAAGCAATGTACTTTTTTCTTTCCTGTTCTGTACTGGCATAACAAATGTCGTACATATTGAAGCTGAGCGTCTTCGTCAAATTGTTGAAGCCGAACAGTTTAAGCTTACCTCTTTTCATGAAGTAAACTGACACCCCCATCCTTATTCTTACCCGGAATGGAACATTCCAATTATAACATAGAGTCAAATAGATTGAAAACGATTTATATCTTGTATACTTATTCTGTATAGATATCGATTAAGACTATAATTTTTTTAGCTCATTGAGCAGCGCCTGGATGGCTTTTCCGCGATGGCTGATCTTGTTTTTCTCCTCCATGGAGATTTCTGCCATCGTCTTGCCATACTGCGGCAGGTAGAACAGCGGATCATATCCAAAGCCGCCGTTTCCTTTGTAGAAATCACGGATGATGCCCTCGCAGGTACCTTCTGCTGTGATTTCCTTTCCATCCGGCCATACAAGTGCAATGACGCATACATAATGGCCCTTGCGGTCATCTCCGGTATACGGTTTCAGGTCTTCCACAAGTTTTCTGTTGTTGGCCTCATCATCGCCATGCTTTCCTGCATAACGGGCGGAATAAACACCCGGGCGGTCGCCTAAAACATCTGCAATGATGCCGGAGTCATCTGACAGCACGGGAAGATTTGTGACTTTGGCGTAATAATGCGCTTTCTGCAGTGCATTTTCTTTGAAAGTTTTTCCGGTCTCCTCCGGATCTGGTGCATCAGAGACATCAGCAACAGGAACGGCTTCCCAGCCTATTTCAGAGAATACTTTCTGAAATTCCCTGATTTTTCCTTTATTATGAGTTGCAAGAACCAGCTTCATTAATTTACCCTGCCTTTCATTTATGACCACTCGATTTATGCCTGACCATGTCCCATCATCAGGGCGACGGAATCTCTCTTAGCATTTCTCCAGGCTTCTTCTGCCTTTGCCAGCGATTCAGCTGTCTTGCGGCAGAGCGCATCTGCTTCGCGGATAACCATATCATCCGCCTTGGGAAGCGGCAGCCTGAGAATCCGTTCCGTTATTAAATGGTATGAATACCCTGCTTTCATCGTATTAAGGAAAAGCTGGCCGACCGGGCCGTCCAAGTACAGTTTCAAGTACCAGGAAGTGTACCTGCCTGAAGGGCGGAGTGCCAAGATGCCAGGTGCAAGAACGCAGGATGTCCCTTCCGGAATGACGGCGGTCTTCACACTTCCATCCCTGACTGTAATGACAAGATCGCCGCTTCTGACAGCAATCCCTTCATCGCCTTCTTCTGCCGGCGCTGAGGAAATAAGGTCTTTCCTGATTCCTGAATCAGAAATGCCTTCTGCAGAAAGGCCGTCATAATATCCGGCGGAAAGTCTTCCAGGCATGAGACCTTCGAACACTTTTCCGATGGAATGATCGAGATCCAGAATATTTCCTGCAAGGATCGACTGAAGCGCAGGAGATCCATTGTATGCGTAGATATCGATATTCCAGTCGTCAGCTGCTGCAAAATCTTCAGAAGAAAGCTTATCATACCCATGGAAAGCGCCGGCTTCAAATCCGGATTCGCCAAATGATACGGCAGGCGACTTTTCTCCTGCAAACCGGAGGAATGCGTACTCCTTGCCGCCTAAATCTGTATCATAATAAGAAACGAGTTTTCCTTCAGCGGCCAGAGCCTTTCGTGCGTCTTCTGCTTCCTCACTGTCTTCAAGAAGAAGCGCATATGGAATCAAAACATCCATCGTGCCCTTCTCTGAAAGTCTTCTGGTGATCGAGGCAGCATGCGCAATGCTGCTTGTTTCCCAGTTGAATATGTAATTATATGCTTCCGTGTCAGCATCAAGTTCTTCCTCCATCATCATCCGCCCTCGAGGGAAGACCATATGGAGCTTTTCTTTCCATTCCGGCGAATTCATGGCAAGAGCTATTCTCTTCGTCGTCAGATCCTTGAAAAGATCATCCAAAACAGGAAGGTAGTTTTCTGCGCCGGAGAAAAGGATTGTCTGTCCTGCTTCTTCTGCCTTCTTTCCTGCTTCCTTGAGAAGAGCTCTGACTTCCTGACGCGCTGTGCCTGCTCCCGGTGCAAAGGCCATCGGATCCACGCGTAGCGCGAGTGTATACACTCTGGCATACGTATCGGCATCCCCTTCATAAAGGCCCAGGCGGTCAGCCGTCTTCTTCATATTTTCATACAGATCTTCAATGGAAATGCCATACTGGGCATTCGACGAATTGCTGAAAAGGAAATAGTCCAGATACCTTGCACGCATGACTTCCTGGAAGATATTTTCTTCCGGTACGCCATAGCGTCCAAATGTATTCGTTGCATCAATAATATCCTGTGGAGTCATATCCAATCTTCCTTTCGTTTTTGACTTCAATTGTTATCATTATACTTCACAGAGCCATTGATGCGCTACCTTGCGCAAATACGGCTGTCTTATCCGAAAA
>ENA-OPCQ01000041-OPCQ01000041.1-human-gut-metagenome-genome-assembly--contig:-NODE-41-length-20734-cov-8.429131_pt1 | contig 20734 bp, 14 predicted proteins | sample MGYA00241569_ERZ501489 | MGnify/ENA primary metagenome ERZ501489 (study PRJEB25962, sample SAMEA2042576) | human gut metagenome | biome: human gut; feature: human-associated habitat; material: faeces... | reverse complement strand
GGTTCCCACAACAGCCACAAACTCGCCGTCATTTACGGAGAAGTTCACGCCGTCAAGGGCGCGGGTGATATTCGGCTCTGTGCCGTAATACTTTTTCAGGTCGATAGTCTGTAAAATGCTCATAAAATTCAATCCTTTCTTTGTTTGTTGTAAATGCGGAACGCTGCTGCGCCGGTGGCCGCCAACTGTACCAGAATCAGCACAGCGAACAGGCCGAAGCTCTCATAGTAGAACAGTTCATCCCAAAACAGGAGAACATCACAGAGAGCAGTCAAGGCAACCACCCAGCGGATGTGCCGGGCCAGCCATTGCCGGAATACCAGCACAAGGGCAACGGGCGGGACGATCAGCAGCGCCAGATTCAAAATCAAGGTCGGGGTCAGTTCCATTGCGTCGCCTCCTCACTTTTGCTGATAAGGTCATTGTAAAACCCAAATGTCCGCGAAATGTTACAGAGGCCAAAAAATTTCTTTGAAAATTGGAGTGAAATGTTACAACGCTCGGACATTTCAAAAAAATCTTTGAAAAAGGCGGGGTAGCACACCGGAACCCCGCCAATAAGAAGTTAATCAATCTCCCTTAATTGCTCAACAATCGACTTCTTTTGCAAGATATGAATAATTACAGCAGAGATAATCATAGGAAGCATAATAGAAATTATGGCATAACCCATAAAATACACTAACGGAAACTGCCATACCCATGAATCATCCCCGACACTGTTCAAGTAATGGACAATGCCATAACCTACCGCCGTTCCTGCAACCAATGTGATACCGATATTCCAAAAAGCCAGTAAAATCCCCTCCCATTGTATTGTCCATTGTAACTGCTTTTTCCCCATACCAATCGAACGCAAAGTTGAAAACTCATGCTTTCTGGAAAGCGTTGTGGCAATCAATGTGTTAATCAAGTTAATAACTGCAAACAACATAATAAAACTGCTCAAGCCCCAAATGACAAGACTTGTACGCTGGTACATTGCTTCGCTATCCTGATAGAGATTGTGCAGAGTTTCCATTGTAACAGTAGGAATCGTTTCCATCAAACTATTCATTTTCTCCCGGACTTCTGGTTCCAGAGAAAAATCGTTAATGCTGATTAAGAGATGGCTATTGAAATTAAAGTTAGGAACGACCATTTTCTGCAATAGCTGATCGGGCAATAGGAAAAATCCGGCTTTCCCAAATAGTTTTCCGCCTAATGGATCTTTGAATATTTCATCGCTGATTTCACCGACTATGGTGTATTCTGTTTCCTGATATGATTGTCCATCGAACCAACGGAATTTAACGGTATCGCCCACTTGGAATGTCCAGTCAAAAACATAATCCGCATACTCATTACGCAACACAAGTATTTCCTTATTCTCAATCATAGATTTATAATCTATCGTGCCAGCAGAAAGATACTGTTTCAAAATTTTCTGCTGTTCAGAAGTAAATGGAACAAGTTTATCTTTTCTGGAAGCATGATTGTATTCAAATTTTGCCTCCAAAGTTTTATATTGCGTAACTTCTTTTACGCCCTCAATCTGTGTGATATTCTGAATAAGCTCATCATTTAATGGATTGTTGAGCTGAACCCCTGTTGCTCCATGAGGATCATTACGGACTGCATTTCTGGACAAGTCAATTTCAAATTCTCCGTATTCCAATAATCCCTGTCGTGCAAAACGCTCCATATCCAAAGAGGATAATAATGTCGTACCGCCCATAAACATAATCCCAGCTACGCCTAAAGAAAGAACGGTCACTACCCACTTACGGCGATTGCGTGAACTTCCCATAACAGCCATTGAAAATGGAGTAATTCTTCTATGGAGTTTTTTAGAGTACAACTGTGCAGACTGATACCCCGTACTTTTTGCAGCTTCAATCGGAGATACACTTCCGGCGATTTTAACAGGTTTGCTTAAAGCCAGCCAAACCATTGCATATACAAGGCTAAAAATCAGTACACTTACCAATGCGGTGTTAAGCCAACTCCACCCGTCAGGCTTAAATAAAAAGGCAGCCGTTCCGCCGATGATAAGTCCCAAAATTGTTCCTAAAATGCAAAGAATTTTTCCCTGTGTCCGCAAAATCGTTTTAATTTGTTTTGGAGTGGCTCCCATTGTTCTCAACTGTCCAAATTCTCTAATCTGATTTTGAACATAGATATAAAAAATACTGTAAATTACCAAATAGCTTACAAATAGAACCGTAATCGAAAAAATACTGATAATCATAATATCTTCCTGATTCGGCTCAAGAGAAGCGACAAATCCATCGTTGTAATCAGAATATTGTGCTGTAATACCATAATCAGTCCCGATTTTTTGAACCGTCTCCTTGAAATTCTCTGATGACATTTGAGTGGCATCTGCTAATTGAACAGTAAGAGCTGTTACAGAAGTTTCAAATTGACTGCCTGTATGAGCGTATTTTTCAGAGCAGTACAAGGAGTATACCCGTTCTGTTGATCCATTGTCTGTAAGGCCAACAACAGTAAAAGTTTCGGAACTTCCATCATAAAAAGGAATTGTAATTTTAGTTCCTAATTCAGCCGGTAATCCTAATCGTGACAAATAGGCTTTATCCACAGCCGCATCATATAAACCGATGGGGTATTGCCCCTCCACGAGTTCTTCTACGGCAATATTACTGTCTTTCTGTTCAATGTAAACTGGAATTATCAAATAATCATCAACCTGTGTATTGCCAGCCTGAATATAAATTCTTGAATCAGCAATTCTGTTATCTTGCCGCAATTCTTCAATCTGCTTATCATTGATATTGTAATAAATTGCATGGTTCGCTGTCTGCAATTCTCTTTTGGTTTCTGTTGCCATCCCTACCACGGAAAGAATAAACCCTGATAGCAATGCAACAGATAACATGATGGTCAATACAGATAGCAGTGTTTTAATGCGACTTTTTCGCATACTTCTTTTCGCATATTTCTTAACAACCGCACTGGTGTCATTCTCAAAAGGCCATGTCATAGCCTGCCACCTCCTTACTCCACAATCTTGCCGTCCTCAATGCGGACAATCCGATCTGCAAGACGGGCTATGTCGTCATTGTGGGTAATCATCACAACAGTTTGCCGGAACTCTGCACTGGTGCGCTTGATAAGCCCCAGCACCTCGGCGCTGGTCTTGCTGTCAAGGTTACGTCGGCCAGCACAATAGCCGGTTTGGTAATCAGGGCGCGGGCAATCGCCACACGCTGCTGCTGTCCGCCGGAAAGATTGTTCGGCATATTTTTCAGTTTATCTTCCAGTCCCAGCAGGTGAACGATCTCGTCCAAAAACTTCTGATCCACCGTGTCCCCGTCCAGCTCCACCGGCAGGACGATGTTCTCATACACATTCAGGATGGGAACAAGGTTATAGTTCTGGAAGATAAAACCGATGTTGCGGCGGCGGAAGATGGTAAGCTGCTCGTCGTTCTTCTTTGCCAGTTCTTCGCCTCGGACAATCACGGTTCCGCTGGTGGGAGTGTCCAGCCCGCCCATCATGTGAAGCAGGGTGGACTTGCCGCTGCCGGAGGTTCCCACAACAGCCACAAACTCGCCGTCCTCCACGGAGAAGTTCACGCCGTCAAGGGCGCGGGTGATGTTCGACTCTGTGCCGTAATACTTTTTCAGATCAATCGTCTGCAAAACGCTCATACTCAAAACTCCTTTCAAGGCTTTCTGCCTGTTGATAAGGCTATTGTAAAACCCAAATGTCCGCGAAATGTTACAGCGGCAAAAAAATTTCATTGAAAATCGGGGTGAAATGTTACAACGCTCGGACATTTCAAAAAAATTTACGGCGGGCAGCCGGAAATGGCCGTCCGCCGAAACATACTACACGATCTTTTAGATAGATTGATTGTGAAATAATTTCAATCCAATCACCACATCTATCATAAGTTCCACAATGAGAATTATACTAATGGCAAAATTAAAATTACATAGGTTATATAATCCGATATAGATTTCACAAGTAAGAAATACAACTTGCAGACACAAATTTAAGTATGTCACTAAATGCTCGTTAGTTCTATTCCACAATCTAAACAGGAACATTGTAAAAATAGGTTTTCCAGAAAAAGCAAAAAGCACTGACAATATCGGCACCAAAAATATATAGTAAGAATCTACTGCATTGCTGGGGGTTGTACCTGCCCATTGAATTGCTATATTATCAGGAACAACGAAAAATAAAACAATAGATAAAATAACATTGATTATTAAGATGATTGTTGTTGCTTTGCAAAAATTGATTTTTTTCATGGTGTTTTCTCCTGTTATAAGTGTGCTTTATTTAGTCGGCAGCATAATGGAAAATTCCGAACCCTTGCCCGGCTCCGAAACCACTTTTATATAGCCGCCCTGCCGCGTTACGATCTCGCGGGCCAGATACAGGCCAATGCCCACGCCCTGCTGTTCGTGTACTTCTTCCTCACGATAAAAGCGCCGGAAGATGGCGGCCTGATTGCTTTCGGAAATGCCTTTGCCGGTGTCGGTCACTTTGATCTCCACATACATTTCCCACTGCACCACCGACACAGCGATTTTCCCGCCTGCCGGGGTGTACTTCACCGCATTGTCCAGCAGGTTAAAAAGGGCTTCGGATGTCCACTTGCTGTCATGGGAAACGGTCAAATCCTCCGGGCAGTCCACGGACACGGCAATTTCCTTTTTCTCCGCTGCATACACGATCCCACTCATGGCCTGCGCCACGGTATCAAAGAGGCGGCCCGGCTTCTTATCCAACTGGATCACGCCCGTTTCCAGCCGGGAGGTTTTCACAAGAGCCTGAAAGAGAAAGTCCAGCTTATCCGTCTGGCTGCGGATTCCCCGGATAAAGTCGGTGCGCTCTGCCTCGGTCATAGGCTTTTCCAGCAGGGTGTCCGTCGCCATTTTCAGATTGCTTACCGGCGTTTTCACCTGATGGGAAATATCTGATACAAGAGTCTGCAACTCCTGCCGTTCCTCGTCCACCCGGCGGCGGTTCTCCTGCATGATCTGGTAAAGCCTTGCCAGCCGATGTCCGATTCTGGCAAGCTGGGTTTCGCTGTCCTCTGGGCGCTGGGGCGCTTCATTCCCGGCGATCATGTGGTCTAAGGTCTGGCACAGGTCAGCGGTAAACTGTGACAGCCGCTTTCCAAACGCCTGCGTCAGTACAAAAATCCCCACAAGGGCGCACAGCAGCAGCGCCCCGCCAGTCAGCAGCACCGCAATCTGTTTTGTCACAAGAAACAGGGCTATGGTGATCCCGGACATGGAGAGGACAAGCCCTATTGCCACCCGACCAAACAGCCGCTTTACCGAGAGGTTCTTAAACTTCATTTCGCCTCGCCTCCCGTCCATTGATACCCCATGCCGTAAACGGTCTTGATGTAGGGCGCGCCGCCGTCGGATTCAATCTTGCTGCGAATCCGGCTGATGGAAGTTGTCAGGGTGTGTTCGTCCACAAACCTTTCGTCTATATCCCACAGCTTTTCCAAAAGCTGCCCACGGGTCAGCACTTGCCGGGGATTTTTGCGGAACAGGTTCAGCATTTTGTACTCCATCGGGGATAGGGTCAGGGGCTTGCCATTTAAGGAAGCCGTCTGCTCCGAGAAGTCCAGAAACAGCCGCCCGTCGTCGTAAATGTCCTTGGCCGGTTTGTGGTGTTCCAGCATGGCGAACATGGCTTTGATTTTTCGCTGCAAGGCCCCGATCACAAAGGGCTTTGTGATGTAGTCCACCGCGCCCACCTCATAGCCCCGTATCTGGTCGCTCTCCTGATCGTTGGCGGTCAGGAAAATTACAATGGTGTCTGGGTGCTGGGGCTTTATCAGCTTGCACAGCTCAAAACCGTTCCCGTCTGGCAGGTTGATGTCCAGCAGCACTAAATCAAATTCCCGCTGGCGGATGGCGTCGGCTGCGGTTCTGGCATTTAGGGCAGAAGTCACGCCGTAGCCGTCTGCGGTCAGGTTATAGGCTAACATCTTATTCAAAAAACTGTCGTCCTCGACAATTAAAATCTGCTTCATATCCTCACTTCCTTTGCTTTTTGCAGATAGTATAACAGGCAAATGTCCGCGAAATGTTACAGCGGACGGATTTTTTCAAAAAAATTTCCATCTATATTATAAGTTGATCCAGTTAGTGATACAAGGATGGCATTCAAGTCTTTGTTAAAAACCGGCATAATCAAACCTATCAACCGGTATAATAAGGTTATTCCTTTGTGCAAATCGGCACGATAGAATATACTTGAGGTGAGTGATTATGCCGATTGATGATTTGACCGCTTTGGGGCAAAAAATGCGGGAAGCCCGAAAGAAAAAAGACCTGACACAGCAAGAGCTTGCGGATCTGAGCCATGTATCTGTCAAGCAGATCGCCAGCATTGAAAAGGGACAAATAAATCCGTCCTATTTGATTTTGAAGGCATTGGCAAAGGTGTTGCCACTCTCTCTGGACACTCTGATCAATCCAGATGTTTCTCCAGAAGATGAGGGAGCCAATCAGATGAAGATGCTTTATTGCAGCTGTCCGTCAGAAATGCGTGAAACCCTCTTGCACCATACGCAGGAGACTGCGAAAGAACTAACAGAATTATCCGAGAAATTTGAAACGAATTGAGCCGGTGAGTGAAATTTGACTGTTTCCTCACTGGCTCCTTTCATTTCTGCAAAGAAAGGGGCAAGCAATGCCTGTGTTAATACACACAGGCCCGCAGAGAAGAAAATCCCTTTGTGATTTTCCTCTCTGCTTGCTTGTTGAGGGCAGTGCCCCCAAGCCCCTTTGAACACAGAATTTCATTCTGTGGCTACGCGTTCTGCGAACGCTTTTGACCAGGACCAGCTTACCGCTGGCCGTGGTCCTTTTCTTTTTCAACATTCTGTTCTACCTCCATTTTCAGCACCCGATCTACATTGGCCTTTGCCGTTAAAAGTTCTCGCATTTCCTCACGGGAATGCCGATACTCGGCATAGGTCTTTTTCTTTTCTTCCAGCAATTTCGCGTACTCTGTCTGCAACTCTTTGACCTTGGGCAGCTTCTTGACTCCCATCTCATCAAAGGCATTCTTAGCAGCCTGGTGGAGCAGAATTTCTTCCTCATGTTCCTCCCGGAATTTCTTAGAGTATCCCGCCTTGCGGTATGCCACATAGACCTCACGGGTCTTGGCATAATTTACGATGTGAGTACGCAGAACAGCGATCTCTGCCATGCGCTTTTCAGCCACTTTGATCTGCGCCGAAAGATCATTGTGATGTGCCGTGGCAGCCGCAGCCTTTTCTTCCAAAAGCGCATACTCCAGCAGATTGTTCTCTGACAGGTAATTCATGGTCTGCGCCATTTGCTTCAGATTGAAAACTTTTGCCCATCGAGCATAGCCAGCACCTTTTCCTGCCTGCAATTTTGTCTGAATGTCCACCAGCAGATTGACCTTTGGCGGCTCTGCCTGTGTGACTGTTTTCTTTCGTGGGGTATGTGCTTTCTTCCCTGAGAGAACTGACTGCAAATCCTCTAATCCATATCCTTCGCCCAAGCTGTCCATACGGACTGCTTTCTCCCAGCCGGGAAGCTTCAGGCGATACGATTTTCCGCGCTTTGACACTTCACAGCCGGACTCTTGCAGTAGCTTTAGCAATTCCTCAAAATTAGCAGGACTTTGTGATAATGCGTTGTCAATCGCCACACGAAGCACCTCTCGGTGAGAGGGCTTTGCCTGATCGCCCAGCCATTTGTTATAGCTCTTTCCGTGAAGTTTCGGATTCTCTACAATGGACAGTCCGTTTTCAATGCAGATGGTATCACTTAACCGGCGAACCGCCTTGGTGCTGCCCCAAAAGTTTCGGAATTTCCGGTCATATTCTAAGCTGACCGATGACCAGATAATGTGATTATGAATGTGCGACTTGTCTATGTGAGTGCAGACCACAAAAGCATGATTCTCTTTTGTGAATCTCCTGGCAAATTCCACTCCCAGCCGGTTGGCTTCTTCCGGGGTAATCTCACCGGGGCGGAAGGACTGACGCACATGATAGGCAATCACATCATCTGTGCCACGCACTCGTCCGGTAGCGGCAATGTACTGCCGCTTTGCCAGAAGGAACTCTGCATCCGCAGTCCGGCTGTCACACGCATAACTGGTAATGAGCTTGCCGTTATCTGTTTTCTGTGGATTTGCTACATAGTCAATGATGTCACTGATCGCCCGACTCTCTGTGCGGCCTTTACCGACATGAAGCGGCATGATTCTTGTGGTTGCCATAAAAAGCCCTCCTCTCAAAATATTTTTTCTGAACGCTTTGTGCCTATCGTTGAAATAAACTCTCCTTATGGGTATAATATAAAGAAACTACCAATACCTCAAAGGAGGGATTTTATGATAGAACAGCTCATTGCTGAAGCAACCGAATGTGATTTCAAAGTTGCACTTGAAATAAAGAAACCCAAAAGCTGGTTAAAAAGTGTCAGTTCCTTTTCTAATGGAATCGGCGGAACTCTGTTTTTCGGAATCTCTGATGACCGGAAACCTATTGGCTTGTCCGATGTTCAAAAGGATGCTGAGGCGATCAGCCGCTTAATTAAAGAACGAATCACACCATTACCTCAGTTTATCTTAAAACCATTACAGGAAGATGGTAAAAATCTATTAGCTCTGGAGGTTTCTCCCGGCCGTAGCACTCCATATTATTACAAGGCAGACGGCGTAATGGAAGCATATATCCGTGTTGGAAATGAAAGCGTAATTGCCCCGGATTACATTGTGAATGAACTGATCTTAAAGGGAACCAATCAGTCCTTTGACACCTTAACAACAGAAGCTGTGAAAAAGGATTACAGCTTTACACTCTTGGAGGCAACCTATCTGGAACGAACCGGCCTCCGCTTCGAGCCATCCGATTATGTCTCCTTCGGTTTGGCTGACAAAAATGGGTTCTTGACCAATGCCGGAAAGCTCATGACCGATCAGCACACAGTTTATAACTCCCGTATGTTCTGTACCCGGTGGAATGGCTTGGAAAAAGGCTCTATCTTTGATGATGCGCTGGACGATAAAGAATACGAAGGGAATCTGATTTATCTACTGAAAAGCGGCAGTGAATTTATTCGCAATAATTCCAAAGTCCGTTTTGTCAAAGAGGCACAGTATCGTGTAGACAAGCCGGATTATGCTGAACGAGCTGTGACAGAGGCTCTTGTCAATGCGCTTATCCATCGTGATTATATTGTGCTTGGCAGCGAAATCCATATTGATATGTTTGATGATCGGGTGGAAATCACATCTCCGGGCGGTATGTTTGGCGGCGGCTCAATTCAGGAATACGATATTTACAGTATTCGTTCGATGCGACGAAACCCTGTGATTGCTGACCTGTTCCACCGCATGAAGTACATGGAACGCCGTGGAAGTGGCCTACGCAAAATCGTCAGTGAAACCGAAAAGCTACCTGGATATACAGCGGCATATAAGCCCGAATTTTCCTCAACAGCGACAGATTTCAGAGTTATTTTGAAAAATGTGAATTACCATCTTAGTCAGAAAGACTTAGTTAGTGACCAAGATTGTGACCAAGTTAGTGACCAAGTTAGTGACCAAGATAAATCACAGGACATCCTACACGCAGTCTTGGATTTTTGTATAACAGAAAAAAGCAAACAAGAAATTTGCTCGTTTATTGGTTATCGAAATCTCACTTATTTTACAAGAAAATATTTGAATCCTCTACTGGCAAGCGGCCAGCTTAAAATGACTATTCCAGATAAGCCAAACAGTCGAAAACAAAAATATATTACAGTTCGTTCTGAATAAACAGAGAAGCAGGGCATTGGGTCTCATCTCCCATTGTCCTGCTTCTTTTTCATTCCAAATTATATTCACATCATTTACCCATACACCCAATCCTGGATCGCAAATTTCAAATCCTGCACCTTACCCAACAGCCAGATCGCCGCAAGCGGCAATCCCATCGGGCTAATCAAAAAAGCTATAACCAGCAAAATCACACCATTCTGCGGGGAATAGGTAATAATCACAGCCACGCCAAGCAGAGCAATTACCGTGCTTAGTAGACCAAGCACCAGACCGGATATGTAGATCAGCCCCGTGCAGAGCCAGACAAAAAGCGTCAACACCAAAACGACCGGTGCAGTTACGATCATCAGCAGACATTTCAAAATCTTCATTCCTGTTCCTCCTTCCAACGCTCCAGATGCCGTTTGCACAGGGCATCCGCTTCTCTCTCATCATCTTCCGTCACTTCCCGTTTTCCTTTGGTCAGTTCAATCTCCAGATAAGTCCTGTAATCATCGGCTAAGAGGTCGAACAGTTCCTTGGGAGTATGGCACACCTCGCCAGAGCAATAGTGAAAATCTTGGTCAAATTCAACTCTTACACATCCATGGCGGCTGATATAAACTTCTATGGTCTCGTCTGCGGTCAGGTAATCCGCAAAAATCTCCAGCACCTTTTCAAAGGTCAGCATCTGTTTTCACTCCTTTGCTACGCTTCTTATTCTACTCATATTATCCGGTACGGACAGGCAAAAGACAAGGATACCGGCAAAAAGAAAAAGCGGAGGAAGGTGCGGCGAAGAAACGCCGTTCCTCCCTCCGCAAATGGAGTAGCCATCCCTGTTATGAAAGTTTGGAGAGTTGGGTAAGGATTTCCTTTACACCCTCCCACAGTTTTTCCTGCCGCTGGGATATATCCTCCAAGTCAGCATTATAAACCCGCCCGGTCTCATGCACCTTGCGGGTCAGCTGGTTCAAGTTGTTGCTGCTTCGGCGCAGCAGGGATACCAGTTCTTTCAGCTCCGGCAAATCCAGCTGCACCACATAGCCGTCCACGGCCATTTTTCGCAGATAGGCGCTAAGGTTTTTTGTTCCAAACTGCGCCATTTTCTGCTGAATCAACTCCATTTCATCAGCGGATACCCAAAACAGAACCGGCACATCCCGCTTGCGCTTGGGGCTGCTCATCGCTCCGGCTCCTGTTTCTTTGGGGCGGCAGGCTTGCGGGCAGGCGGTTCCTGCCTGAGCTTTTGCAGGACAGAATTTTTCTGCTGTTCCTGCATAGTTTTTCTGGCCTGCCTGGTAAACAGGTCGGTCAGACCGGGGTTGACCCCATCCACAACCAGATAGGCACAGTGGCGGGAAGCATCGCTGTCCTCCGGCATGGGAATGGTTTTTGCCCAGGCTTTATTGTCCTGAGAGATACGCCCGTCATGGTTCTTGTGCTGGATGGTGTTGGCAAGAATGAACTGTACCCGTTCCGCCCCGAACTTTTCCAGCACATCTTTGACCGCCGCCTCCGTATCCAGCCGGTTCTCTGCATAGTGGGCGCTGATGGTCTGCTCAATGGCTTCTTTGCAGGCGCTGTTCGCCTGATACGAACGGTTATACTGTGCCATCTCTCCATGCTCGGACGCATAGGCGGCAGAATGGAGATAGAGAGGGGCAGTTCGTAATTCTTCCTGCGCCCTGCACACATCGTCGGCACGGTTCTCAATGCTGTCCCGGATCACATCCATATAGCCGGTCTCCAGCTTTTCAAAATAGCGGTACACATCCGCCAACGGAGATGAAGATTCCAAAAGTGCCTGAGCCTGGGTGTCGGTCAGCTCCAGCTCCTCCATCGCCATCACGATGTCCTCGCGGATGGTGTACTCATAGGCATGGTTTAAGACTTCTTCCGGGGACTGGCTTTTCAGCCAGTCCCTATATTTTTCCTGCTCATCGGCCATCTTTTCATAAAGGGCTGTATTCAGATCGTTAGTATTCATGTTATCGCACCTCCTCATGCTGTTTTGGTTTCTTGTCTGTACTACGGGGTTGCACCGGGCGTTTTAGGGTATCCAGCACCGAAGGCCGTGTGCTTTTGGCAACAACAGACTCGGTGTGTGCCTGCCCCTTTCCGTCGATGTTCAGCAAAGTATCCAACTCCACCAGACGGGCGTTTTTGCTTCTCAGTTCTTCTTCATAAAGGAATGGCTTTCCGACTTCCTCCTTTGCGGCAGCCTGCTGCTGATAGAGGTTATCCAGCTGGGCCTTTGCCGCCTCCAGACGCTGGGGCATCTGGGCGAGGGCATTGTCGATACGGGTAAGATTTCCGCGAGGGTCTGTACCAAGGGTTGCCCGGTGGGTCATCTGTCCTTTCAGCAGGAGCGTATATTCCTGTTTCCAGGCGGAAAATTCCACGGACATGGCATAACCCCGGTAGCTGCCGATCTGCACCGGATCGGAGGTTTTGACCTCCTTGCAGGCATCCAAAAGAGCTGCACCAGCGTTCTCCTTATCGGTCAGCAGGTCTCCACGAATCTCCATACCGGCAAAACCGTCCTCTGGGTGCGGGTGAGCTGCCAAAACCTCCAGATCGGATTCAAAGCCCTTGATAAAGCCTTTGTGCTTTTCAATCTCCTCCGGGAAGTATTTGAGCAGCTGGTCCTCCAGACGATACTGCTTGCTCTGGTGGTCGGCTTTCATCAGCTTTAGGCGGGATACCTCCACATCCAAATCCATACGCTCCTTGATACGGGGGTCTCCGGCACACAAAGCCTTGATCTCTGCAAAACTGAGGGCGGTTTCATCCACATCATCGCAGGAGCGCACCGGCGATTTAGAAGTCATGATCTGGCTGATGAATTTTTGCTTATTCTCCACCGTCTGCCAGAGGTATGCGTCAAAGGTTCCTTCGGTCACATAGCGGTACACATGGACAAGGGGATTCTGGTTGCCCTGTCGCTCGATACGGCCCTTGCGCTGGGCAAGGTCTCCCGGTCTCCACGGACAGTCCAGATCATGAAGTGCCACCAGACGGTCCTGCACATTGGTGCCTGCGCCCATCTTGGCGGTGCTGCCCAAAAGGACACGCACCTGACCGGTACGGACTTTAGAGAACAGCTCCTTTTTCCGTACTTCGGTGTTGGCTTCATGGATAAAAGCGATCTGGTCGGCAGGCATTCCCTGAGCAATAAGTTTCTGACGAATATCGTCATATACCGTAAAGACCGGTTCCTGCTCCGGCAGAGGCATAGCGCCTTCCAATGCGTGAAGCAGTGGATTATCCAGCGTTTTCGCCGCCTTGCTTGCAGGAGTTTTTGCCTGCGGTGTAGAAATGTCGCAGAACACCAGCTGGGTCAGCTTGTCAGCTTTGCCATCCCGCCAGATCTGCATGATGTTGTCCACGCACTGATTGACCTTTGTGCCAGGTTCATCCGGCAGCATCTGGTTGACGATCCTCTGGTCCAGCCCCAGCTTACGGCCATCCGAGGTAATCTTGAGCATATTGTCCTGGGACGGGTCAACGGTTCCGCTGTGTACCAGCGATGCGCGCTCCGAAAGAGCCTTGACCATTTCCTGCTGATGTTCGGTGGGCTGCGCCACGATGTTGTGGTATTCCACTTCCGGGGTAGGCAGATTCAGCTGGTCGGCAGTCTTAATGTCGGCCACTTCTTTGAACAGGTTCATCAGCTCCGGCAGATTAAAGAACTTGCTGAATCTCGTTCTTGCCCGGTAGCCGGTGCCTTCCGGTGCCAGCTCCAAAGCTGTGACGGTCTCTCCAAATCGGGAAGCCCAGCAGTCGAAGTGGGTCATGTTCAGTTCTTGCAGGCGGTCATACTGGAGATACCGCTGCATGGTATAAAGCTCGGTCATGGAGTTGCTGACCGGGGTTCCGGTTGCAAAGATAACGCCACGGTTTCCGGTAATCTCGTCCATATAGCGGCACTTGGCGAACATATCGCTGGACTTTTGGGCATCGCTGGTGGAGAGACCTGCCACATTCCGCATTTTTGTGTATAGAAACAGGTTTTTATAGTTGTGGGCCTCGTCCACAAACAAACGGTCCACACCCAGCTGCTCGAATGTCACCACATCGTCCTTGCGGCTCTCGGCCTGCAATTTTTCCAGCCTGGCTTCCAGCGATTTGCGGGTGCGTTCCAGATGCTTGACGGTAAAACGCTCGCCGCCGCTGGCCTGTACCTCTGCAATCCCCTCGGTGATCTCGTCGATCTGCTCATAGAGAAGCCGTTCCTGACGCTCCCGGCTGATGGGGATACGCTCAAACTGGCTGTGTCCCATGATGATGGCATCATAATCACCCGTCGCAATACGAGCGCAGAACTTCTTTCGGTTATGGGTCTCAAAGTCCTTTTTGGTGGTGACTAAGATATTGGCGGAAGGATAGAGACGCAGAAACTCCGACGCCCACTGCTCTGTCAGATGGTTTGGAACCACAAAGAGAGATTTCTGGCACAGTCCCAGGCGTTTGGCTTCCATCGAAGCAGCTACCATTTCAAAGGTTTTGCCTGCGCCTACTTCATGTGCCAACAGGGTATTTCCTCCATACAGCACATGGGCAATGGCGCTTTTCTGGTGTTCCCGCAGGGTAATGGCCGGATTCATGCCGCCGAAAGTGATATGCCCGCCGTCGTATTCACGGGGCCGGGTGGAGTTCATTTCCTCATTGTACTGGCGCACCAGAGCTTGGCGGCGCTCCGGGTCTTTCCAGATCCAGTCCTTAAAGGCTTCCCGGATAGCCTGCTGTTTTTGGGCAGCCAGGGTGGTCTCCTTGGCGTTCAGCACGCGGCGCTCTTTTCCGTCTGCGTCCTCTATGGTGTCATAGATACGGACATCACGCAGGTTCAGGCTGTCCTCCAAAATCTTGTAGGCATTGGCACGACTGGTCCCGTAGGTGGTATAGGCTGCCACATCGTTGTAGGATACAGAAGATTTCCCCTTGATCTGCCATTCAGCGGTAAAGGACGAATAGTTGACCTCGATACTGCGCTGGAGATAAAACGGAGTATTGAAGGTCTCATACATAAACTGCTGGATGTACTCTTTGTCGATCCAGGTAGCGCCCAGACGCACCTCGATCTCCGACGCATCCAGGTCTTTGGGCTGGGCGGCGGTAAGAGCTTCCACATTGACTGCATAAACCGGGTTCTGCTGTGCGGCCCGTTGCGCCTGACGCAGTTTGCGGCGTACATTGCCGGAAAGGTATTCATCAGCAGTCACATAATGGGGTGTGCCGTCTTTCTCCAACTGTCCCGGTACACAGAAGATCACGCCTTGCAGTTCTCCGGCCAGTTCTTCTTTTGTTTTTCCGGTAAGCTGGCTCATATAGCTCATATCCACGCAGGCTTTTTCCGAGATAGACACCGCCAGTGCTTCACTTGCCGTATCCACCACAGCCACCGCCTGATGGGGTTTGATGGTCCGTTTGGTGAACATATCCGCCTTGCGCTCCAGCTTTCCGTCCTCGTCGATGACTTCCAGCGCACAGAGCAGGTAATAGGAAGAATCGTCTGCATAGGCCAGACGGTTTGCACGGTCATTGATGAGACCGTATTTGGCAGAAAAGCTGTCATAGAGGCTGTTCAGTTCCGCCTGCTTCTCCCGAATGGTGCTGTCCGGAACCGCTGCATCCATCTGAAGGTCGATTAGTTCCCGCACACAATCACGCAGTCCCACAAGACCTTTCACGCGAGCTTCTGCGGTGGCGTTGAGGTCAGGGCGCACCATACGGCTGTTTTCCCGGTAGTACACCTGCCCGTCTACAATGGCATAGGAATAGTTCTTCACATTGGGGTCGGCAGGAATGGAGGTGTCAATGGCTTCGCCTTCGCCCAGCTCCGGCAGCTCTGCCTCCTGATAAGTGCCATGAATATACTTCACCGCATCATGCAGCTGGTCGGAAAGCTCCAGTCCCTCGATGGGGTTCACGGTGTAGTCCATACCATGAGCGGTGCTTACCGGCTCCTGTCTGCCCAGCACCATTTCCGGGTGGTCGATAAAATACCGGTTGATGGCAAACCCGTCCTCCGTCTGTCCGGTCTGGGTCCATTCCGGCACAATGTCCAGCGGGCGGTCCCGCTTTTGGAGAAAGATGATGTCTGATACCACCTCGGCACCGGCATTCTTTTTGAACGCGTCATTGGGCAGACGGATAGCTCCCAGCAGCTCGGCACGCTGGGCAAGATAGCGGCGCACGGTGGAATCCTTGGCGTCCATGGTATAGCGAGAGGTCACAAAAGCTACCACACCGCCGGGACGCACCTGGTCCAGTGCTTTGGCGAAAAAGTAGTTGTGAATGCTAAAGTTCAGCTTATCGTAGGCTTTATCCCGGACCTGATACTGACCAAAAGGTACATTGCCGATGGCAAGGTCAAAGAAGTCACGCCTGTCGGTAGTCTCAAAGCCGCCTACTGTGATGTCCGCCTTGGGATAGAGTTGCTTTGCGATGCACCCGGAAACAGGGTCCAGCTCCACGCCGTACAGACGGCTGTTTCGCATTTCCTCCGGCAGCATACCGAAGAAATTGCCCACACCCATAGACGGCTCCAGAATATTTCCGGTCTCAAATCCCATACGGCCCACCGCTTCATAGATGGCCTGAATGACCGTAGGGCTGGTGTAATGGGCGTTGAGGGTGGAGCTTCTGGCGGCGGCATATTCCTCCGGGGTCAGCAGCTCTTTCAGCTGGGCATACTCTGAAGCCCATGCCGGTTTCTCCGGGTCAAAGGCATCGGCAAGGCCACCCCAGCCCACATAGCGGGATAGGACTTCCTGCTGTTCGGGGCTTGCCTGCTGTCCGGCAGCTTCCAGCTCTTTCAGCAAACGAATGGCATTGATATTTGCCTGGAACTTGGCTTTCGGACCGCCTTCACCCAAATGCTCATCGGTAATACGGAAGTTTTGTGCATTGCGGCGCAGGTTAGCCTTGTATTCCTCATAGGAGGCTTCTTCGGCAGCTTTGACATTCGGGAAGGTCTGCCACTGGCCATTGACCTGAATGGAAACCGGGTGTTCGTCCAGCACTTCCTCAAAGGTTTTTTCCGGCTCAGTCACAGGGGCTGGTGGCTCCGGCTCCTCGATATGCAGTCGTTCCACCACCACATCATAAGGCAGATTGTTCTTGTCGCCCGGATAGACGGCCACGGTCTCGGAATGGAAAGTCGGGGATTCGGCAGCCGGTTCGGGGCGTTCCTGTCCAAAGCCACCCAGCTGACGGGCATACATCCCGCGCAGCAAAGGCGCAACTTCATCCCAGCGGAAATACAGCACAGCCAGACGCTTTTCCTCTGCGTCCAGGACTTCCAGCTCCATGCCCTGTGCCGTGGTACGGTAATCGGCAATATCGCCGGTCTCCAGATTCAGCGTCTCGATCTCACCGGAATAGGCTCTGCTCAGCCAGTAGGCGATCTCGCTGTTGCTCCTACCGGATTGCAGCAGCGTGGAAATCTGCTGTTTATCCGCTTCATCCATCAATCCATGGGCCAATACATCCCGCAGGTCCTGATCTGCCTTGTCCGGGTCAATGGGAAGAAACTCGGTATAGTAAGCATTGCGGCGGTCTGCCCGAAGCAACTGCTCGAACTGTTCTTTGCGCTCTGCCCGGTAGATGGGATATGCCATGCCGGTGGGCAGAAGCTGCACGGTGTCATCCCGCAGCTCGGTGATCTGATAGGCGTCATCCTCGATATACACGGTATCGCCCACGGCATAGACCGGGGCGGCAGGGTCATAGGAGGTTCTTTGCGGAGTTGGGCGGCGAACTGCATCATATTCCTCATCGGAAATGGAAACTTCGGAAGTCTGCTCTGTCTCGGCAGCTGCGATCTGCTCTGCATCCGACATCACCCGCTGGATAAACGGGTCATTATCCAGTTTTTCCGGGTCTGCCACCTGGCCGTTGACGATCCCTCTTTCTTCCAGGGCTTCCCGGATGGCGATGGGGTCGATGTTGTCAAAACGGTCCTGTTCTTCTTCGGTATAGAACCGGTCCTCCTGAATGAGCTGGGCAAGCCTGCGCTGTACCTTCGGCCAGGGCAGCTGCGTTTCCTCCGGGCTGCCGGCACGGACAACAAACAGGCTGTTGCTGCCTCCGTATTCCTGAGCCAGCCATGCGGCGGTATCTTTTTCTCTTGCATGGTCTTTCATATAGCGGACGACAGCGTGTTTACTCTCGATATTGCCGTTCCATGCACAAAGGGCAGTATCAATATCTTCCTGAGAAAAAGGGCGCAGAAGCTCATGGAGCTTTGGATAGGTTTCGTCGATCACTTCCCGGTGCAGACGCTGGCGGAACTCCGGTATATCAGAATAAAGGCGGATCAGTTCCATATCCTTAGAACCAAGGACCGCACGGCGCACAGCAGCATTGCCCTCGATGACAGCATTTTCACGGTCAGAATGACCGCAGGCATTACGGTATGCGGCATCCTCGGAAATAGCGGCAGTTACCACAGGCTTATACTGCTCAAACTGCTCCCGAAGGGTAGGCTTTGGAGTTTCTTCCTCCACCTCCGGCTGCTGGGCTTGGATAGCATCTTCTTCTGCCAGTTCCTTTTCAGCCTGGATTTTGTCATACTGTGCCTGTTCCTGTTCGGTAAGATAGCGGCCTTTCTGGACAAGAGAGGTAATGCGCTTGGCAACATTTTCCCAGTTCAAGTGAACATCCGGGCAGTCCTGCTTTTTATAGTGCAGTCCTTTCCCGTCGTGATCTTCGCCGCTGTGTGTTGCGCCGGACAGGGCATGAGAGCGTCCACCAATGCCATACTCATCTTTGAGGAATCTCACTTTTTCCTTGTCCGTGTGGTTTTCCATGAAGAATGCATAGATACGGCCTTTTCCTCCGGCAAAACTGCTGCCGCTGGTCATGGCGGCGTCGATCTCATCCTCGGTAATGAAGTGCTGGACGGTTGGCACTTGGGAAAGGTCTGAAGAAAAAGTCCTGCGGGACAGGTCAAGGTCCTTCAGGTTCTCCCAGATCTCCCTTGGCCTATGATAGTGAAAACGCAACAGGTCACGGTCCTGCTGATAGGCGGTCCAGAAAGCAGCGTATTCTTCCTTGAGAGTCTGGCGAAAAGCCGGTTCACTCAGCTGCTCCGTCAGGCGGCGGGTCTCCTCCGGGAACCCATTGCCTTTGATCTCTGACAGGCTGGACAAATATCCGGCTTCTCTGGCGTCCTCGCTGAAATCGTGATACAGATGCCAGAGCTTTTCCGAGAGGAGGGATCGTTCATAGCCTGCCGCTTCTGCAAGCTCTACATTGGAGGCAAACTGTCCGCTCTCCAAAAGCTCCCCGATACGCTCTGCGGCGCTCTCCCAGGAAATGACCTGGGCAGACTTGTCATAACGGACAGACTTCCCATGAGAAAGATGGATACCGTCCTCGGCATACCATGCGCTCACGCTGCCAAGGCCGTTGCCGCCGTGGTACAGCGTTTTCAGTATCTCGGCAATCTCAGCGGTGGTTTTCTGCTTTTCAAAGGCTGCAACCACACGCTCCCTCTGGCGGTCTGTATTGCCGCCCAAACGCAGCACATGGTCGATGTCATTTTGAGCAAAAGAAAAAGCAGAGGATGTATGCGCTACATTCTCTGCTTCATCTATGGATTGGATCTGTTCTGCTTCGGAGAGGAATAGGTTTAGGGTCAGCTGTTGATAAGCTCCGCCATCAGGATTTCCTCGGCCTGGGCTTTGCAGGTGTTCATCAGCCCCACCCACTTCATGGGATCGCTGGCTTTCAGTTCCTCGGTGGCTCCCGCTTCCTTCGCCAGTTGGGGTATCATCTGCTCCAGTCTGCTCTGGGCGGTCTCGTCGATCTCCTGAAGGTGCGGGTACAGCTTCTCGCTCAGTAGCATCTGGTTGTAGAGGATGGGACGGTGTTCCTTCAGATAGGTTTTCCTCATCCTGCCGTACTTGCCCAGAGATTTCTCCGGCTGCTGGCTCAGCTTCAGGTCGGGAATCAGATAGTCTCCGTTCTGGATATAGGTCATGGGATTGTTCATCTTGTTTGCTCCTTTCTTGGTTGGCTTCGCGCTCTGCATTTCGGACGGTGATGCCGATCTGCCGCAGCACCTGCTGGTTAATCTGGCTAACCGCTGTTCCCAGCGCCCCGATGGTGGGCGGGGTGTTGAAATCAAAGATCGCCATGAAATCTTCGTGGTCGAAGTAGCGTTCCGGCTCCAGTCCGCAGCGGGACATCAAAGCGTAAGTAATGCTGACGGTGGCGGCTGCCTTAAACTGCACTCCGATGTTATACTCATCATATTCCTCCAAAAAGGAACCGTCAACGATATAGAAGAAGTCCTGCTGATGCTCCGTCCAGTATTCCTCCGCCAGTTTTCCGGCTACCTCAGTGAGCTGTCCGGCAAGGTCATCACCGGAAACATCATAGGTGCGCTCCAGCATGACCTGCACGGAATCCAGATGGCGCTCCTCCAGCTGCCACAGCCAGGGAGTGCGGGAATGTTCACGGGTTCCGGTGTCGGAAATGTCAAAGACATAGCGCAGGCGGGGCCTGTCCCCGGAATCGTCCACCAGCGCGATCCCCTTGGAACCGCGCCTTACATACCGGCCCATCTTTTCATTCCACAAATCGTACTCTGCACAGGCGGTGGCGTCCGGTCGCTGGGCGTAGATCATCAGCTGTTCATGGAACGGGTACTTGTAAAGGCGGGAAGCAGTGGTGAGAAACCCTGCCCATTCCTGCCAGCTCCCCGTGAGCTGCGTTGCCACCTTGTCCGCCATCTGTGCATATAGTTCAGCTTTGGTTGGCATGGTGTTCTGTCCTCCTTTCGGTTTTGGGGTAAAAGAAAAGCAGGAAACCTAAATGATTTCCTGCTGGGTGAAACTGTGAATATTAAATTATTATTGGTTATACAAACTGCAATTTATCTTAGAAATTACAGCGATGTTATTTTGATAAACTTTCAAGAATTGAAATATCATGCTTATCTTTATCTCTT
>ENA-OPCQ01000033-OPCQ01000033.1-human-gut-metagenome-genome-assembly--contig:-NODE-33-length-22137-cov-2.440042_pt1 | contig 22137 bp, 16 predicted proteins | sample MGYA00241569_ERZ501489 | MGnify/ENA primary metagenome ERZ501489 (study PRJEB25962, sample SAMEA2042576) | human gut metagenome | biome: human gut; feature: human-associated habitat; material: faeces... | reverse complement strand
TGCGAACAGCTTGAACTTGACTGGCTTTTCTCGACAAACCCGCTGCAGGCTGCAGATAACGAACTGGAAGCCCGCATCGTCATCCGTGAGGTATTCCGCAGAAACGGCCTTGACGTTTCCTTCCGTGCAAAGCCGATCATCGGCGTAGCAGGAAGCGGTGAACATACCCATGTAGGCATTGCAGCTCTTCTTAAGAACGGCAAGACCATCAACCTTCTTGCTCCGGAAGACATGAGCGCTGACTTTCTTTCCACCGTCGGCTATGGCTTCATCATGGGCATTCTCAACAACTATGAAGCAACCAATCCGTTTGTTTCTTCAACAACAGATGCTTTCAACAGACTGAAACCAGGCTTTGAAGCACCGGTCTGCATCGTTACTTCTCTCGGACATTCTCCGGAAGTTCCATCCAGAAACAGATCCATCCTGATGGGCCTGATCCGCGATACCGAAAACCCGAAGGCAACACGCTTCGAACTTCGTGCCCCAAACCCGTTCACCAATACATACATGGCTGTTTCCTGCCTTTACATGACAGCTCTCGACGGCATCGAATATGCAGTGAACTCTGGAAAAGGCCCGGATGAACTCCTGGCTGAGCTTTCCAAGACAGCAGGAGAGGATGCTGATTACCTTTCCAAGGACAGAGAATACCGCTGTGAAAAGAACGTATTCGAAGATTACGATCAGGAACAGAGAGACGCTGTATTTGGCAAACCGCCGGCTACCGTCTGGGAAAACGTCCGCATCATGAGAGCAAATCCTGACAAAGTAGCATCCATTACAAGAGATGATGTCATTTCCAAGGATATCGTTGAATCCTTCATCGCTTCCATCCTCTACCGCTGGAAGAATGAACTGATCGACCGTATCATTCCTGGAACGGAAGCTGCTGTCAAAGGTTACAAGAAACTTGATAACGATGACAAACTTGACGAGAAGAGATGGAAAGCCATCAAAGCTGCCCGCATCGAACTTGCCAAGGATACAGAAGAAGAAAAGTGCATCTGCACCCGCCTGAACGAAGCCCTTGAAGATGGAGATTATGATACTGCATCTGATCTTCAGATCGAAATGGCTAAAAAGTCGCAGGCACTTGAAAAAGAATACCGTATTTACGCATTGAATATTCTGGACTAAGAAATCAGTTCTAATAAATATACAATCAGGCCAAGGAGGACCCATTCCATTACCAAGGATGGGTCATCCTTCTTTTTGTATAAAGAACATACAAAGACGGGGATACTGTATCAGAATTGAGATCCGGAATTTCGATCAAAATGTTGAAGTGAATCAAGTGGAATAAATTTTTGGCTTATAGGACATTTCGTGTTGTTTTTATAGTCGATGAGCCCCGCGTTTATCGGGCTCCATCGGCATTTTAAGACTTTCAGTAATTCTTAAAGGGTGGACAAAACGTGTTGGTAAAAAGCCTCAAACCCCTGATAAATACAGGCTAAAATGGGATTTTATCTTTTCAGTGTGAATAATCTTCTGGAAAGATTATCGTTATGAAAAATAGATGCCCTTATTGTGTCTTTATCTGCTGCTGATGCGGAAAAGTGCGCATTTGAACACAAACCTGGAAGTGCTGAGAATATGGGCGCTTTTACGCTTCCAGCTAATTGTGATGAGATGGATTACAGTGCAACTCGGGCGTATTTCAGTATGCCCCGTATTCTGCCCTTAATACAAGCATAATATAAATTTTTACCAACACGTTTTGTCCTATAGCCCTGAAATGAAAACCTTTTGGCGCATTGATTCATTAATGGAATGTGAATATGATAAAATAAGGATAAATTATGAAAATGTTCCATTTCATGGAGGAAAAATGAAAAAAGTCATATTTGACGTCGATGGCGTACTTCTTAGTGAAGAAAGATATTTTGATATAGCAGCACTGACTGTCTGGGAAATTTTATACAGCCCGAAGTATATGGGCATGCCGGCAGAAAAGGATAATTTTATTGTTGGCACGGTCAATGAAGGACGCATTGCAGAATGCAGGAAAAGCGTGTGGGGAAATGGCACGCTCATATCCTGGCTGAAGGCAAGAGGGATCAACTCAAACTGGGATATGGTTCATGCTGCGCTGATTACGATTTTCTGGATCATGGCAGAAGTTTATTCTGCCCGCTCCGGCGGAGAAAAAGTGGCATTCCGTCTGGAATCGGAGAAAGATGTGCAGGAGACAGGGAAAATATTGATGGGGATTCCTGTTCCGTCTGCGGATAAGATATTAGAGAAATGGGAGAAGACAGTGCCGGAGGGGATTTACGGAGAAGATGTCATTCATACACTGGCAGCAGCAATGGCTCCGTCTTTTGCCAATCCGGATACATGGGCAGAATTGAGATCTTCTTTTTGGAAAATCCATACGTCAGCTTTTCAGGAATGGTACCTGGGGGATGATAATTATATCCGCTATCTCCATAAAGCGCCATACAGCGGCGGGAAGCCCGGGTTCCTGGACAGGGAAACACCGCTTGCTCCGCCTTCTGGCATAAAGAATATGTTTGAAAGATTGAAAGAAAGCGGTTATGAGATTGGGGTTGCGACGGGACGTGCCCGGATTGAAATGGAAGTCCCTTTTAAAACCTATGGCTGGTATGAAGAGTTTGAATCAAACTATTTAGCGACTGCGTCTGATGCGGTAGATGAATCAAAAATGTACGGAGGAAGTGTTCCTGATAAACCGCATCCTTTTATCTATTTGTGCGCTGCTTATGGCAGAAATAAGGAAAATTATCCTGCATATATGGCAGGAACAATTGCGCGCGGCAGCGAAGATGAGATTTATGTCTGCGGGGATTCCTTCTCGGACCTGCTGGGAAGCAGAGCTGCAGGCTTCAGGTTCATAGGAGTGCTGTACGGAGCAGAGAAAGATAAGACTGCCAGCCTTTTTGAAAAAGAAGGCGTTCCTTACGTGCAGAACGTACTCGAAATCCCGGATTTATTATCCGGAATCTGACATGCATTCTGGCAGAAGTGCTAACTTTTGCAGTCATTCTTCATGCATGGTAGAATTAAAGTGTATTACTTAACTAACAGCGTATATGGAGGTACCAGGTGTCACTCTTTCTTCCGCATATTTATGGACAGGAAAAAGTTCAGAAGGAATGGAAATCCCTGCTGAAAAACAACAGGTTTCCTCATACCCTGATCCTATATGGGGATGACGGGCTGGGCAAGACGACAGCAGCATTTGATCTGGCGGGAATTCTTACAGGAGAATCTGAAAAGATTTCCGGAGAATTTGATGAATTGCACATATCATCCGCCAGAGAAGAGATGACGCTCCCGATGACTGGAAACAGGCTGTGGTATCTTCGCCCCGGGAAGATGGAATTGAAAGTAGAGCAGTTCCGTACATTTCTTGAAAGCATGGCGTCCTTTGATGAAAAGGCTCATGTCTGCATTATCGATGAATGCCAGTTCATGAGAGCGGCTGCTGCAAATATTATGCTCAAAACCCTTGAGGAGCCTCAAAGCAATGTTTATTATATTCTGATTTCTGAACTCCATTCTTCCGACAGTGATTTCCAGAAGCGAGAAATTTGCCTTTACCCCGCTTGGAAGGGAAGAATATCTTGCACTTCTCCAAAGGGAAAGCAGCAAATACCCGGTGCCGGTGAATATGACTCCTGATATGCTTTACCAGCTTTCAGAAGGAAACCCGGGCATTACTTTGGAAATTTGCAGTGAAAAAGATAATGCACAGCCTGATGCAGCCATGTCGTTCTGGGAAACCATTACGGATAATCCCCGTTCATTTTCTGCATTAAGCGGGCATAAATGGAAAGACAGAGATGAATTCCATCAAATGCTCCGCTGGATCATCCTGGTCGGGCGGGATATACTCGTGCTGGCTGAAACCGGTGACCAGAACCGGGCAAGGTGCATGTCGGTCATGGGACGCGAGATGGCTGTTTCCCGGAAGTGGAATGGCAAAGTCATGCAGGTGATGGAAGTTTTCCGCGATGCGGAGCTCGCATATACGCATTATATTAATATAAAAAATATTTGGGATATGATTCTTATCCAATTGAAGAATATACAGAGAGGCAGAAAAGAATGAATCAAGTTATAGGTGTCAGATTTAAGCCTGCGGGTAAAATATATTACTTTGATTCCAACAATCTTGATTTGCATATAGATGATGGAGTTATTGTTGAAACATCCAGGGGACTGGAATACGGTTATGTTGTCCTTATGCCAGATAAAGTCAGCGAGGAGGATATGCCGCAGAAACCGGTCATCCGCAAAGCTACGATTAAAGATATGGCGCAGCTGGAAAGAAACAAGGAGCGCGAGCAGTCAGCCTACGAAATCTGTCTTAAGAAAATAGAGAAGTTCAAGTGTCCTATGAAGCTTCTCCGCGCTGAATATACCTTTGACCGGAATAAAATCGTTTTCTTCTTTACGTCTGACGGACGAGTCGACTTCAGGGATCTTGTCAAAGAGCTGGCGTCTGTGTTCCATACCAGGATTGAACTGAGGCAGGTAGGCGTAAGGGATGAGGCTAAACAGGTGTCCGGAATCGGCCCCTGCGGGAGACCTTTATGCTGCGCAACATTTCTCGGTGATTTTGCACCGGTTTCCATTAAGATGGCAAAGAATCAGGGCCTTTCCCTGAATCCGACGAAGATATCCGGTGTATGCGGGCGCCTCATGTGCTGCCTGCGTTATGAAAACGACCAGTATGTACATGACGGATGCAAGAAGAAGGGCTGCTGCCATAGAGATAAGGGGAATGAGAAGATGTTCCGGGTCGGCATGAAGGCGATTACGGAAGAAGGTGCGGGACAGATTCTCTATGTCAATACACAAAAACATACAGTTAAAGTGCAGTTGGAGGGGCAGAAGACAAAGACTTTCCCCTGGGACGAGGTAGAGCAGGCTGAAAATGGCTGATGAATGGGTATTGAATGAGGGAGAAAGACTCGACGATTTAGTCAGGGATGATATGAAACTCATCCAAAGGCCGGATCATTTCTGCTTCTCTGTAGATTCTGTATTACTGGCTCATTATGTAGAGCCTAAGAAAAATGATGTCATCGCCGATCTTGGAACAGGCACAGGTGTTATTGCACTGCTTGTCTCTTCACTCGGCGGCAATCATATTGCGGCTTTTGAACTGGACCCTGTAATGGCGGATCTGGCAAGAAGGAATGTGGAAGGGAATCATAAAGAAGCGCAGATCAAAGTCATTGAAGGAGATTACCGGGAATCTTCCCGGCAGTTCGATTCCGGAAAATTCTCTCTGGTACTGGCTAATCCGCCTTATCGGGAAGTGGGGACTGGAAGAATGAGTGCCAAAAGCGGGGTGGCCAGCGCCAGTTATGAAATGAATGCGACGATGGATGACGTATTCAAGACAGCGCAGTATCTTCTGAAATACGGCGGACGGCTGGCTATGGTACACAGGGCGGACAGGACGGCTGACCTTATCACTATAGGAAGAAAGTATCATATGGAGCCTAAACGCATGCGCTTTGTCTATGCCAGAAAAGGCCATACGGCAGTCAGGGTACTGATAGAATGGAGATACGGGGGGCATGCAGAACTTGTCGTAGAACCGCCGCTTCTTCTTCATAATGATGATGGTTCTTACACAGAGGAAGTCTGTGAGATATATGGGAGGAAAAGTCATGAGTGAAGTGGAGAAGGGGACACTTTATCTGGTACCGACGCCGATCGGCAATCTGCAGGATATAACCTATCGCGCCGTTGATATATTGAAGAATGCAGATATCATAGCGGCCGAAGATACAAGGCACACACGGATTCTTTTAGAACACCTGGGGATACAGGGACACCCGGTATCCTACCATGAGCATAATAAAAAAGAAGCCGGGCCCAAACTGATTGAAGCTTTGAAGGAAGGACACTCTGTTGCGCAGGTCAGCGATGCAGGGATGCCGGTCATATCCGATCCGGGAGCTGATTTAGTCCGCCTGGCGCTGGACGAGGGGATTCCCGTCGTCCCGCTTCCGGGTCCCAATGCTGCTTTGACAGCCCTTGTCGCATCCGGACTTGATGCCCGCCAGTTTGCTTTTATCGGGTTTCTGCCTAAAATTACGGCCAAACGTAAAAAGCTTCTGGCAGATATTTCAAGAGTGCCGCTGACGCTCATTTTCTATGAAGCGCCTCACCGCATCAAAGAGACCATGGACGTACTCATTCAGTCGCTCGGAGACAGAAATGCGGTAACGGCGAGGGAACTGACTAAAAAATTCGAAACATTTGAACGCGGGACTCTCGCAGAACTCAGAAGCGGGATGAACGAGAACGATCCCCGCGGCGAGTATGTCATTCTGGTTGAAGGCTGGAATGAATCCATGGAAAAAGAGGATGAAGAAGAGACATCCTGGCAGGATGCCGCTGTGACTTTGGCGGAAGGAATGCCGCTCAAGGAAGCTGCACGCAAAGTCTCCGGCCGCTACAATGTTTCGCGAAGAGAGGTTTACCAGTATCTTCTGAAGCATAACGATCATTAATCTGATCAGGCTGCCTGCATTTTCCTTTTTTGACTTTTATCTTTTTATCAGAATGGTATAATAAAAAGATATTAATAGAATATGAATAAGATGTCCCAGCCAATATAAATTATAAAAAGAGGGATCGGGAGGAAACATTTATGAGTGAAAAACCGAAATATTATATTACGACACCAATTTATTATCCTAGCGCAAAACTCCATATCGGTCATACGTACTGCACATCGATAGCCGATGCTGTAGCACGTTTCAAACGCCTTGACGGATATGATGTGTTCTTTTTGACCGGTTCTGACGAACATGGACAGAAAATTGAACAGAAAGCAGAAGAAGCCGGAGTAACGCCTATCCAGTACGTCGACGGCATTGTCGCTTTATTCAAACAGCTATGGAAAGAACTCAATATTACCAATGATGACTTCATCAGGACAACCGAGGAAAGACATAAGAAAGTCGTACAGATGCTTTTCCAGCGCGCTTACGACAAGGGCGACATCTATCTGGGCAAGTATGAAGGATGGTACTGCATTCCTGATGAAACATTCTGGCCTGAAAACAAATTGACGCCGGAACACATTTGTCCTGACTGCGGCCGTCCGCTGCAGAGAGTAAGCGAAGATGCTTACTTCTTTAAGATGTCAAAATATGCCGATCAGTGGCTTAAATACATTGATGAACATCCGGACTTCATTCAGCCGGAATCCCGCAAGAATGAAATGGTGCAGTTCGTTAAAAGCGGTCTGGAAGATCTCTGCGTGTCCCGTACAAGCTTTACATGGGGCATCCCTGTTCCCTTTGATCCCAAGCATGTCGTATACGTCTGGTTTGATGCGCTCGTCAATTATTTGACAGCAGCAGGCATTGTTGACGATCCTGAAAAATTCCACAAATTCTGGCCGGCAGATGTTCATCTGGTAGGAAAGGAAATTGTCCGCTTCCACAGCATCATCTGGCCGATCATGCTGATGAGCCTTGGCATTGAAATCCCGAAAAAGATTTACGGGCATGGCTGGCTCATTGTTGATGGCGAAAAGATGTCCAAATCCAAGGGCAATGTCATCGATCCGATTCCGCTCCTTCAGGAATTTGGTTCGGATGCGATCCGCTATTATCTCCTCAATGATATCCAGCTTGGACAGGATGGCAACTTCAGCCGTGACCGCCTGATTGGAAGAATCAATTCCGACCTGTCGAATGATTTAGGAAATCTCTTGTACAGAACGCTTTCCATGGTTGAGAAATACAGAGGCGGCGTCCTGACAAATGGCGATGCATCCGGAGATCAGGCTGTTGCAGATGCATCTGCAGACATCGAAGAAAAAGCTAAGCAGACACTGGAAGAATTCCGCAGCGGAATGAGCAACTGGAAAATCAATGATGCAATCAAGGCAGTATGGACTTTTATCCGTGCCCTGAATAAATACATTGACGTAACCGCCCCCTGGATTCTGGCAAAGGATGAATCCAAAGCAGGGGCACTCGATGCTGTACTTTATCATCTCTGCGAAGGACTCCGTTTTGTTTCCCTTATGGCAGAACCGGTGATTCCGATTGCGTCTGAAAAGATCTGGAATCAGCTCGGACTGAAAGATTTCAAGGATGCTGATTACAAAGATCTCGTATGGGGCGGAATTGCTGACGGCACCGTGGTTCACAAAGGCGACCAGATCTTCCCGAGAATTGAAATAGAGGAAGATGAAGAGGAAAAGGCAGAACCAGTCAAAAAAGCCAAGAACAACAAGAAGGCAGAAAAAGCATCTTCTTCCAAAAAAGAAGCAGAAGAGAAAACTGAAGAAATCGATATTTCCGAATTCTTTAAGACCGATCTTAGAGTAGCGGAAATTATGACAGCGGAAAAGGTTGAAAAATCCAACAAGTTGATCAAGATGACAGTATCACTTGGCGGCGATGATACAAGAACAGTGGTCAGCGGAATTTCCCAGTACTACAAACCAGAAGATCTTGTCGGCAAACATGTCATTTTTGTTTCCAACCTCAAACCTGCCAAATTGATGGGAATCGAATCGCAGGGAATGATTCTGGCAGCTTCCAAGGACGGAGAGCTGCAGGTGCCATTTGTAGACATGCCTGCTGGAAGCAAAGTCAAATGACCGGACTTTTTGATACGCACGCGCATCTCTATGACAAAGCGTTCGACAAGGATCGTGAAGACGTCATTGCCCGGATTTTCAAGACACTGGATTATGTCGTCATTCCATCAGAGGATCTGGAGACAAGCCAGAAGGCAGTCCGCCTAGCCGATACGCATGAAGGAATTTATGCCGCTGTCGGCATTCACCCTCAGGTGACAAACGGCGCATCAGATGAAGTGCTCGCTGAGATTGCCCATCTGGCAAAGACTCATGATAAGATCAAGGCAATCGGGGAAATCGGACTCGATTATCACTATCTCTATACGGATAAGGATACCCAGAAGTATTGGTTTGAAAGACAGATCCAGATGGCAAAGGAACTGGATCTTCCTATCCTTATTCATGACAGGGAAGCTCATGGAGATGTTCTGGAAATATTGAAGCGCAATGCAGACAGCCGCCTTCGCGGCATTCTGCACTGTTTTTCAGGAAGCATAGAAACGGCAAAGGAACTGATGAAGCTTGGCTTCTACATCTCTTTTGCAGGACCTGTGGTCTTTTCAAAGAGCATAAAGCTCAAAGAAGTTGCTGCAGATATTCCCATGGACAGGCTGCTGATTGAAACTGACAGCCCGTACCTGACACCGCCTCCTTATCGGGGAAAAAGAAATGATCCGTCCAACGTACTCCTGGTTGCTGAGGAGCTGGCAAGGATCAAAAATATGGATGTTCAGGAACTGATTGATATTACCCGCGAAAATGCCATGAAAATTTATCAGATTCATCAATAAAAAGGGTGCGCCATCTGAGGCGCATCCTTTTTGCTTATAGAATATCCGTGAAGATTTCTGCATTTATTTTATTCTCTTCGATGAACATGATAGAATAAAGAAAATCAAGTTGATAATCTTGCCTGAACGCTGTGAATAAAGCGCTCAAAAAAGGGTTTAAATTGCAGTTTCCCGCATTTAGAGGTATATAGATGAAAATTAGTACAGCTTTAGACTTATTGATGGATAAGGGCTTGCTGTCAGAGGAAGATACATTCACTATTGTACGAGATAATGAGGCCGGGAGTGTATCACTTCAGCTCAAGCATCCCTTGATTGTATTATTTTCAAATGCTCAGAATCTTAAATCATTTTCTGCCAGATTAGAAAGATTATACACAAAAGATTCTTCTGTATTGGCAATTGATCCGATTGGAACTATTTTAAGGCTTTCCGTGGAAGAATTTTCCAATCACACAATGGATTCTGATTTTATTTTCTTCTTCGACAGCAGGAAGGCCAGGACGCAGCCGCTTCATCCTTTTTCATTGAAGCAGATTGATGATGTTGTTGGACGGCTTCTTGCTCCTGGAGGGTGCCCGTGGGACAGGAGCCAGGATCATATGTCCCTCAGGACGTACTTCCTTCAGGAAGTGTATGAAGTCATCGATGCAATCGATAAAAACGACATTCCTAATTTAAAAGAAGAGCTTGGGGATGTACTGTTTCAGGTCGTCATTCATGCAAAGCTCTGTGAAGAAGAAGGCCAGTTTTCCATGCAGGATGTAGTCGATGGCATATCCGAAAAAATGATAAGAAGACATCCCTTCGTTTTCGGAAATTCATCCTCTGAAGAGCTCGATCAGGCTTTTGAAACATGGGAAAAACGTAAGAGAATTGAAAAAAACAGGCAATATCTGTTATCCGGAGTGCCTAGGAGCTTGCCAAGTCTGCTTCTAGCGTGTATAATTCAAAAGAAAGTTAGTTCCAACGGACTGGAAGAAGTGTTCTTTTCAGAAAGTTTCCCAGAGGATGTACGAAGGAAAATCTGCGATATTCTTGACGCAGAAGACCAACGAACCGGAGAATTCAGCGCGGGTGCTTTTCTTTTCGCTTTAGACCGTGTACTTTGCGAAAGAGGGATCGATCCGGAGCTGGCATTACACAGTTATACTGTGAATTTTATGGATCGGTTGAGATTATTTGAGTCGGATCTTCAGAAATCCGGCAAAACCCTTGCTGACATGACTCCTGAGGATGCTCAGAAATCCTGGAAAAAATTCAACGGAAATAGTTGATTACTTTTGTCCGAAAGAACTAAGGGCGAGGATTTCGCCAATTATTAAAGGAGGATGTTTAGTTATGAACAAAACAGAACTCATCGCAGCAGTTGCCGAAGAAGCAGAAATGACTAAGAAAGATGCGGAAAAGGCAGTCAAAGCCGTTATTGATGTCATCTCTGACGCTCTTGTTCAGGGAGATAAGGTTCAGCTCATCGGTTTTGGTACTTTCGAAGTTCGTGAACGTGGTGCACGTGTTGGTCACAATCCTTCCACTCAGAAGGAAATCAAGATTCCTGCATCCAAAGCTCCGGCTTTCCGCGTATCCAAACGGCTGAAAGAAAAAGTAAACGTAGTAAAAGCAAAGAAAGCAAAGAAATAAGAATGAATTAAAGGGCCACCTCAGAATTGAGGTGGTTTTTTAATTTATCATACTTCCTGACTATGTTATAATTTGAACAAGACGAATGAAAAGGGGAAGTATAATGGCGAATCAAGGGCGAAAGCTTTTTATTTTAACAGCAAGTATAGGAACCGGACACAGCCAGGCGGCCCGGGCCATAGCAGAGGCTGTTAAACGACTCCATCCGGAAGACTCTGTCAGTGTTCTGGATTTTGTTTCGAGCAATATGTTCTCTATTGACCATATCATCAAGGATACATATCTGAAAATGATCGATGTATTTCCCGAATTATATGATCATCTGTACAGTGATTCCCAGAGCAGCAAGTTTGGGCAGCTCTCGCAGAAAATGCTTTCGCTTACCTTCAAGCGCAGGATGAAGAGTTTGATAGAAACTTTAAAACCGGATGCCATGATTTTCACACACCCGTTTCCTGCCGGTGCGGCTGATCTTCTGAAACAGGATCAGAATATTTCGTTTCCCATGCTTGGAGTAATCACGGATTTTGATATTCATCAGCTTTGGGTAGACCATTACCTGGATGGTTATTGCGTCGCAACCCCGGATTTGAAAACTCTTTTGGAAAGCTACCATATTCCGCCTGAAATCATTCATGTGACAGGGATTCCTGTACGCAGGGCTTTCTATGAAAAAGCTGCAGAGGGAAAGCCTTTCGAAAAGGGCACGGTTCTTGTTATGGGCGGAGGCCTCGGGCTTGGAAATGTCATCGATAATATAACCCGCCTGGATGAAGTGAAGGAAATTTCAAAGTTTATCGTCATCACAGGGAAAAATATTAACTTATATGAAAAAGTTGCCATGCTTTCTGAAAAGCTTCATCATCCGGTAGAGCTCCACAGCTATACCAACAAGGTTGCTGAAATTATGGCAAGAAGCGAGCTTCTGGTTACGAAGCCTGGAGCACTCACCTGCACGGAAGCATTGGTTATGCATCTTCCGATGGTTCTGGTAAACACACTTCCCGGACAGGAACGGGCCAATGCCATGCATATGAAGAATCAGGGATGCGCTGAATGGGTCAAGAGGGATGAACTGCCGTCTACGGTTAAACATATTCTTACCAATCCTGATTTGAGACTCCGCATGTCTAAAGCCTGCGGCGAATCGCTCCCCGACAGTGAAAGTGATGTTGTCAGGATTCTCTATGATATGATGAACAAATAACGTCCTGTCGAAGGATCAATAGCATGATGTGATAAAACCGGTTTAATAAGCTGCATGGAGAGCTTATTGAACCGGTTTTATCCATAAGTCATATTTGCATAAGATATTGATATGGCAAAGAGCTTTTCCATGTACAAAACAAATATTCTTTTACGTGATATAATATAGAAATAGAGAATATTCGATTATTGAACTGGATACGAGGAAATTTATGGATAGATCAAGAATAGAACGAGAATATATCGAGCCGATGATTCCATTCAAGCTGCAAGCACCCTTTCAGCCGACAGGAGATCAGCCAAAGGCAGTGAAGTCACTGGTCAATGGACTGAATGAAGGGCAGTGGGCTCAGGTACTGCTTGGTGCAACAGGCACAGGCAAGACTTTTACCATGGCCAAGGTCATTGAGGAAGTGCAGCGGCCAACATTGATTATTTCTCCTAATAAGACACTTGCGGCACAGACGGCCAGCGAGTTCAAGGATTTCTTCCCAGATAATGCTGTTTATTATTTCGTATCCTATTACGATTATTATCAGCCGGAATCCTATGTGCCACAGACGGATACCTATATTGAAAAGGATTCGTCGCGAAACGAGGAAATCGACCGTTTGCGCCATTCTGCGACTATGGCGCTTTTTGAGAGAAGGGATGTCATTATCGTGGCATCTGTCTCCTGCATCTACGGTCTCGGCGATCCGGAAGACTACAGCACGATGGGATTGTCGCTCCGTCCGGGTGAAGAAATAGAGCGCGATAAGATTATCGAAAAATTAGTGAATATGCAGTATATGCGCAATGATATGAATTTTACGCGCGATACGTTCAGGGTGAGAGGGGATACGATTGATGTATTTCCCGCATCTGAAAACAATATAGCTGTCCGTATTGAGATGTTCGGTGATGAAATCGATTCGTTAACCGAATTTGACGTACTGACAGGCGAAACAGTGGCAGAGAGAAACCATATAGGCATATTCCCTGCGTCGCACTATGTAACAAGCTCGGACAAGCTCAGGAAGGCAATTACTTCCATTGAAGCTGAGCTGGATCAAAGGCTGAAGGAATTAAGATCGCAGGATAAGCTCTTGGAAGCACAGCGCCTCGAGCAGAGGACAAATTATGACTTGGAAATGATGCAGGAAGTCGGCTATTGTTCCGGAATAGAAAATTACTCCAGGCATATGTCCAACAGGAAACCCGGGGAACCGCCATTTACGCTGCTTGATTATTTTCCGGAAGATTTTCTGATTATGATTGATGAATCCCACGTAACCGTGCCTCAGCTGCGCGCTATGTATAATGGCGACCAGTCACGCAAAAAGACCTTGGTGGACTATGGCTTCCGCCTTCCAAGTGCACTGGATAACCGACCGCTTACTTTTGATGAATTCACAGAAAGAATCAATCAGATTATTTATGTATCGGCAACACCCGGTCCTTATGAAATGGGGGTTCAGACAAATCTGGCGGAGCAGATCATAAGGCCGACCGGACTTTTGGATCCGAGCATCGAAGTGCGGCCTATAGAGGGACAGATGGATGACCTCCTTGGGGAAATACACAAGAGGGAAGAAGTCCACGAAAGAGTCCTGATCACTACATTGACTAAAAAGATGGCAGAGGACCTGACGGATTTTCTGACAGAAGCAGGCGTAAAAGTCAGGTACCTCCATTCTGATGTCGCCACAATTGAAAGAGCCGAGATCATCAGAAATCTTCGTGCCGGTGTGTTTGATGTGCTTGTCGGCATCAATCTTCTCCGCGAGGGCCTTGATATGCCTGAAGTATCGCTCGTTGCCATTTTGGATGCTGACAAGGAAGGATTCCTTCGTTCAGAGACCTCAATGATCCAGGTCATCGGACGCGCTGCCCGAAACGAACACGGGCATGTCATCATGTATGCAGACAGAATTACCAAGTCGATGAAGTATGCCATCGATGAAACCAACAGGAGAAGGCAGATACAGGATGCGTATAATAAGGAGCATCATATTACGCCGCATACGGTACAGAAAAGGGTCAAGGACCTGATAGATTTGACGAAAGTCGAAGAAAAGCCGTCTGATTATGGCAGCGAAAGTACTAAGACAGAAAAGACGACAGATGAAGAGTTATATGCCCAGATGAAGGAAACTGAGAAAAACATGAAAAAAGCTGCCAAGTCACTGGAGTTCGAAGAGGCAGCCATGCTTCGTGACCGTTTAAGCAAGCTTCGTCAGGAATGGACGAATAGATATGGTTCAAGGGCAGATGCCGCATTGAAAAGGCAGGAATCAGCCAAGAAACGTATCAACAGGCCTATGAAAAAGAGAATCTAGCCTGATGACAGTTTGATACGCATCTGCGGCTTGGCGCACTGGAAAATCTTGTCATGTTATGAGGAGAATGTATGGAAAAAGGAATTGTTATACAAGGGGCACGTCAGAATAACCTGAAGAATATCAATCTGACACTCCCCAGAAACCAATTGATTGTATTTACCGGACTTTCCGGATCCGGGAAGTCTTCACTCGCTTTTGATACGATTTATGCAGAAGGACAGAGAAAATATGTAGAATCTCTCTCTGCTTACGCCCGTCAGTTCCTGGGGCAGATGAATAAGCCGGATATTGATAAGATTTCCGGCCTGTCTCCTGCCATATCCATCGATCAGAAATCAACGAGCCATAATCCAAGATCCACCGTAGGCACGGTTACTGAGATTCATGATTACCTGCGTATGCTGTATGCGCATGCCAGCAGAGCTTTTTGTCCGAATTGCGGAAAACCGATACAGCGCCAGACCATCGACCAGATCGTGGATGCACTGGAAGCACTGGGGTACTGCACAAAACTTCTTATATTAGGGCCGGTAGCTGTCGGGAAAAAGGGGACACATAAAAAGCTGCTGGAAGAGCTCAGGAAAGAAGGGTATGTCAGGGTACGGATCGATGGAGAAGTCGCTGTCCTGAATGATGACATTGATCTGGAGAAGAACAAGAAACATACCATTGAAGTGGTAGTAGACAGGATCATCATCAAAGAGGGAATTACACAGCGCCTGACTGATTCTGTTGAAGCAGCTCTTAAGCTGGGAGACGGAATGATGGTTGCGGGAGTGATTGGCGGCAAAGACCACATTTTCAGTACGCATTTTGCATGCCCGGAATGCGGGATTTCACTGCCTAAGCCTGAGCCCAGGATTTTCTCATTCAACAATCCTCTTGGTGCATGTCCTGCATGCACGGGGCTCGGAGCTTCCCTGGAAGCTGATTTCAGCCGTATTCTTCCGGAACACGGCCTGTCATTCCGTCTGGGGGCCATCAAGCCATTTCCATACAACAAGGAAAGCTGGCTCTATAAACAGCTGGATGCGTTCCTTAAATCGTATAGTTTGGGAATGGACAACTGCTTCGATGATCTGCCGGAAGAAGCGCAGATGGAATTCGAATTCGGCGGTACAGAGCTCCTGACGTTCCAATACACGAATCAGGATGGCGAAACGAAGACGTATCAGCGGACATTTGAAGGAATTGTCCCCATGACGAAACGGCGCTATGAGGAAGCATGGACGGAAAAGATGAAGGAAACTCTGTCCAACTATCTCATCGAAAAACCGTGTCCTGTCTGCCATGGCGCACGTCTCAGGCCCGAAAGCCTTGCGTTCCGTGTCGGAAATAAGAATATTGCTGAACTGTCCGCTATGCCGGTTGCTGATTTGATTCCTTTCCTCGAAAATCTCGATTTGACGGAAAAGGAGAAGGTCATTGCAGACCAGATTCTCAGGGAAGTAAAAAGCCGTTTAAGCTTCTTGTCCAATGTCGGTCTGGAATATCTTACGCTCTCAAGAAATGCGATGACACTTTCCGGCGGGGAAGCGCAGCGCATCCGTCTTGCTACACAGATAGGGTCCGGGCTTGTGGGAGTCCTGTATATATTGGATGAGCCGTCCATCGGACTCCATCAAAGGGATAACGACCGTCTCCTTGCCACTCTTAAGGGAATGCGAGACCTGGGAAATACCCTGATCGTGGTAGAGCATGATGAGGATACGATCCGTACGGCAGACTGGGTCGTTGATATCGGTCCTGGTGCAGGTGAAAAAGGCGGATATATTGTTGCTGAAGGCACGCCTGAAGATGTAAAAAATACACCTGGTTCCATAACCGGGGCTTATCTGAGAGGTGAAAAATATATACCGCTTCCTGAAAGCAGGAGGAAGGGAAACGGGCTCTACCTGACAATCCGCGGGGCAACAGAACACAACCTGAAAAATATAGATGTAAAAATCCCGCTTGGAGAGATGACGGTTGTCACAGGCGAATCGGGATCGGGCAAGAGTACCCTGATCAATGAGATTCTCTACCAGGGACTGTCAAATATCAAAAACCATACATCATATGGAACCGGCGCCTACAAGAGCATGGAAGGAACCGAATACATTGATAAAGTCATTGATATAGATCAGCAGCCGATCGGGCGCACACCCCGGTCGAACCCGGCAACTTATACGGGAATCTTTACGGATATCAGGGAGCTCTTCAGCCAGACTTCAGAAGCCAAGATGAGAGGGTATAAGCCTGGAAGATTCAGCTTCAATATAAAGGGCGGACGCTGCGAAGCTTGTCATGGCGACGGCATCATCAAAATTGAGATGCAGTTCCTCTCGGATGTCTATGTTCCCTGCGAAGTCTGTCATGGGGCAAGGTATAACAGAGAAACTCTTGAAGTGCGGTATAAAGGGAAAAATATCTCAGACGTACTGAATATGACTGTTGATGAAGCCATTCCGTTCTTCGAGAATCATGATAAGATCCTTCGCAAGCTCTTAACACTGCAGGAAGTCGGGCTGGGTTATATCCGTCTGGGACAGCCGGCTACCACGATGTCCGGCGGCGAGGCGCAGCGTGTAAAGCTGGCTACGGAACTGATGAGAAGAGGAACGGGTGATACCCTTTACATCCTCGATGAGCCGACTACAGGACTTCATAGTGAAGATATACGCAAACTGCTTATCGTACTGCAGAAGCTGGTCGATCAGGGGAATACAGTTGTCATTATCGAACATAATCTCGATGTGGCAAAAGTAGCTGACTACATTATCGATCTCGGTCCAGAGGGCGGCGATAAAGGCGGTGAAGTCGTTGCAGAAGGAACTCCTGAGGAAATCTGTCAGGTTTCCAGATCTTATACCGGCCAATATTTGAAGCCTGTCATCGACCGGACTATAGAAATAATGAAGAGGCATAAGGATGATAGAAGTCAATGATAAAATCCGGGCTAAAGTCGAAGCACTTCCTGACTCGCCCGGTGTATATAGATGGAAAGATAAGGACGGCCGTATCATCTATGTCGGGAAAGCAAAGAACTTAAAAAACAGGGTTCGTTCCTATGTCAGAGAGGACAAGAATCGTTCGCCTAAAGTTGCAGCGATGATACGGCATGCTGATGATCTAGATATCACCATGACTGGATCTGAGATGGAAGCACTGATCCTGGAATGCAATCTGATCAAGGAAATGCACCCTAAATATAATATTTCCTTGAGAGATGACAAGTCATATCCATATGTCAAAATCACGACGGGGGATGAATGGCCGCGCATCTTCGTAACAAGGAATATACGAAGAGACGATCATGCTAAATATTACGGCCCGTTTACGGATGTAGGCAGCCTTCGCAAGACGCTGAGTGTTTTGCGGAGATACTATCCTATCCGTACATGCCGTTCCATGAAAGTGCCGCGACCCTGCCTTCAGTACCACCTGCATCTTTGCTGTGCTCCGTGCTTCAATTACTGCACGAAGGAAGAGTATCAGCGGTACGTAAAGACCATCTGTGACCTGTTTGAAGGCAAGAGCACAGAACTGGTAAAGGAATTGCAGCAGAAGATGGAGCAGGCATCAGAAGCACTGGAATATGAGAAGGCTGCAGAATTCAGGAATCAGATCAGGGCGATTCAGAGCGTTCAGCAGAGACAGAACATCATCTCCAACGAAGGAGACTTTGACGTTGTCGGAATGGCAAGAGATGGAAGCCATACCGGCCTTGAAGTCTTTTACATCCGCTATGGCAGAATGGTTGGAAAAGAAAATTTCAGTATTCCGGAAAGCGCTGATGAGCAGGATCAGGACATTATTACAGCTTTTATCAAGGATTTCTATGCCGGGAATCCGATGTCCGTTCCGAAGGAAATCATTCTTCCCATGCTGCCTAAGGACTCTGAGCTTCTGCTGGAATGGCTGAAGCAGATCAAAGGAACGGAAGTGAAGATGATTGTTCCTGAAAGAGGCTTCAAGAGAAAGCTGAAAGACATGGCTATGGCAAATGCCAAAAAATATCTTTCTGATAAGAAACTGCAGTGGGAATATCAGGATGCCAGAGAACAGGGCGCTGTTAAGAAGCTGAAGGAACTACTGAACCTGCCCCGTCTTCCCGAGCGAATGGAATGCTTTGATATATCTCATAATCAGGGGGCCGAAACGACCGGCTCAATGGCTGTTTTCGAGCATGGACGTCCCGCAAAAAGCGAGTATCGCAAATTCAAACTGGTAACCACGCAGGGACATGCAGATGATTTCAAATCCATGGCGGAAGTGATGCAGCGAAGATATGGAAATAGAAAAGACTGGCCTGAACCAGATCTCATTGTTCTTGATGGCGGGCTTGGGCAGCTGCATGCGGCCCTTCCTGTAATCAGAAATGCGGGCTGCAACGCGCCGGTCATCGGGCTTGCTAAAAGAATAGAGGAAATCTATGTGGAAGGCAGTGATGTTCCTGTTGTGCTTGATCATCACGAGCCTGCGCTGCAGCTTCTTCAGTTCATCCGCGATGAAGCGCACCGCTTCGTAATTACGTATCATAGAAGCTGGACGAATAAACGCAATACAGAGTCTATCCTTGATCATGTGGAGGGAATCGGGCCGACACGAAGGAATGCCCTCTGGCATGCTTTTCGTTCCCTGGATGAAATGAAAAAGGCGACAGAAGAAGAACTGGCAAGCGTTCCGGGAATGAATAAGAAAGCCGCGGCCAATTTGTACCGCTTTTTCCGCTTGAGAAAAGACGAGAAGCAGATGGTGATTGCGGGGATACATGCAGATCCTTCCGGGGCAAATCAGCCATAAGGAATTTCTGCCTGCCTAAAGCAAAAGGATTGTTATGCTTTTCATTGATACGGTATACTGATACACAGCATTACAACGGAATTCTTTGTATGAAGATTTCTTTTCAGGACGCTCCCTCAGTGTTCAGCAATATGTCATGGAAAATACCGTATAGAATGAATGTTATCCTTGACAAATGGCATAACTCTTCGTATAATGATGAAGTTGATAATTTACTCTAAGTTGATTAGAGCAGTGCACCGAAATCGTAATTGAAGTGCAGCGAAGACGAATAAAACGGCATAACGGCCGATAGGTAAGGAGGTGCTAGAAATGCCGGTTCCGAAGACAAAAAGTTCTAGATCCCGTCGTGATAAAAGACGTGCTAATTGGAAGCTGACTGTTCCGGGTCTTGTGGAATGCCCACAGTGCCACGCAATGAAAAAACCTCATCATGTATGCCCGGTATGCGGTTTCTATAAAGGCAAACAAGTCATTACAAAAACTGTAGAAGGTTAATAAGAAGACGTCTCTCCTGTAGAGGCGTTTTTTATTGTGTTATTTTGTATATTACATGGTGAAAAATGCCTTTATATGCTATAATTATCGAAAGTCATCGCTAAAACAGCATATCGGTTCCATAATTGTTCTTATTGATTGTGGAAATTTGATTTGTTTTAGATTTAAGAATGGAGGAATAGTAGAATGGTAGGAAAAAATTGGAAGAAAATCTTAGCTGTCGGGATTTGCGGATTAATGGCAGCAGGTGTAATCGCAGGTTGTGGAAACAACTCCGGGAGCTCCGGAAACAGCGGTAAAATGAAGGTTGGCGTTGTACAGATCGTGCAGCATCCTGCACTGGATGAATCCAACAAGGGCTTTGTCGATGCATTAAATGAAAGCGGCCTCAAGGACAAAATCGAAATAGACCAGCAGAATGCGCAGGGAGATCAGTCGAACCTCAGATCTATTGCTAACAGATTCGTATCTGGCGACTATAAGCTTATTGCGGCCATTTCAACGCCTGCAGCACAGGCTATGGCCAATGCAACAAATAAAATTCCGATCATTTGCACCGCAATTGCAGATTTTGAAAATGCAAAACTGATGAAGTCTGAAAAACAGCCTGACAGCAATGTGACCGGTACTCATGACAGGGGACCGCTCGATAAGCAGGTTGCTTTGATCAAGGAAATTCAGCCTAATATCAAGAAATTAGGAATCATCTATAATTCAAGTGAAATCAATTCAGTGATTCAGGCCCAGAAACTTAAAGATGCCTGCAAGCCATTAGGCATCGATGTCGTTGAACTGACCGTAAACAGTGTCAATGATGTACAGCAGGTTGCCGAAGGCTTCCTGGGTGGAAAAGTAGATGCAATTTTCGTGCCAACGGATAATATTATTGCTTCTTCTATTCCGACACTCATGGCAGTTGTCAATAAGGAAAAGATTCCGGTATACGGCGCTGAGCAGGGACATGTAAAATCTGGTGTTCTGGCTTCTGAATCAATCAGCTTCTACGACATCGGGCACCGTGCCGGTGAAATGGCAGCCGAGATCCTCAAGGGAAACAAGACAGTAAAAGACTTCCCTGTTGAAGGTGCTGACAAATCTAAGTTATATATCAATAAGAATGAAATGGACACGCTCGGAATCAAGATTCCTCAATCGGTTCTTGACAGGGCTGAAATGGTCTGATTTAAGAAGGGATTCAGGAAGTGGCCTCGAAACTTAAAAAGCTCTGGTGGCTTATGCTTGTTTTTGCAGTCTGCAATATAGCAATAGCCTTAATTCTCTTTTTTGGCAATAAGCAGAAATCTCCGGAGGAAAGCACAAAACCTATACCGCAGAAAAACGTATACAGTATTGGTGTTCTGCAATCCGAAAGCCTGCCTGAACAGGATAAAATGGTAGCCGGGGCTTTAGCAGGATTGGAATCCAGCGGTTACGCGAATGGAGAAAGACTTCATATCGAAGTGATCAATGCCAATGGGGATGACAAGAAGCTTGAACGGGGCGCCAAGAAATTTTCCTCGAATAAAAAAGATCTTATTATAGCTGTCGGTACGGATTCGGCCAAGGCTCTTGCCAAAGTGACCAAAAACATACCGGTCGTAGGTGTTGGAGTATATCTTTTCAAAAGCGACGAGGTTTTCAAATCCCACGAAAACTTTACAGGCATCTCGGATACTCCGCAGGTACTGACGCAGATAAGAACGGCTGCGCAGTGTTTCCCTGTGAATAAGCTTGGAATCCTGTACGATCCCACAGATGAGGATTCAGTGCTCCAGCTTAAGATTTTGAGAGCAGTTTCAGAACAGAAAAATATCAGTCTTTTCGAGGTTGCTTTTAATCCGGACCAGAGATCGGATATCCAGATCCGTAAATTTTTGGGCAATGTGAATGCTGTTTATATTCCGGAGGATCCCGCCGTACTCAAGAATTTTGATGCAGTGGTAAAGATTTTGACACCCGCGGGAATTCCTATTATCGGTGAACAGATGGAGATGGTGAAGAAAGGTGCTCTGATATCGGTTTCACCGTCCTATTACCGTATGGGATTTAGCGGGGGCAGAATTGCTGCCAGACTCTTAAGCGGGAATTTCCTGCCGGAGAACATTCCGATTACCCATCAAATCGATCCTGATATGGTTATCAATATGAAACAGGCGGACCTGCTTCATATCAAGCTGCCCAGTGACGTATGGCAGCGGGCAAGAAAACTGTACTTGTATGATAACCAGCCAGCAAGACCTTGATTTAAATCCGGAGACTGCTGTCCTCGCATTTTACAGGTAGTTAACAGGCGGCA
>ENA-OPCQ01000014-OPCQ01000014.1-human-gut-metagenome-genome-assembly--contig:-NODE-14-length-27889-cov-2.538801_pt1 | contig 27889 bp, 29 predicted proteins | sample MGYA00241569_ERZ501489 | MGnify/ENA primary metagenome ERZ501489 (study PRJEB25962, sample SAMEA2042576) | human gut metagenome | biome: human gut; feature: human-associated habitat; material: faeces... | reverse complement strand
ACTTGTAATCGCTACCGCCCAAAGACTCATCCTTGTTGTAGCTCTGTGCTGCGTAGGCAGGAACATAAACGGTTCCGTCGCCCTTGGCATAGTCAGCACCCACGGTAGCATGGAGCTTGAGGTCTGGCAGGAAATGAACCTTGTAATCTACATCCATCGAACCGATGAAGCGGCTTACCTTACTCTTTGAATCATACAGATCAACCAGACCGCGAGGGTTTCTTACACCCGCATTCACTGGATAGCCATCAGCATCGAGTGCCTCATTATAGCCACCATACTTGTCGTTACCGGAATAAACCGGGATGGTTGGGTTGAATGTGGCAGCTGCCCATACGGCACCACCATTATTGAATGAGTTGTTATTGAGCGTTCCCTTGGCGTTGATGGTCAACTTCAGGTGATCCTGGAAGAAGCTAGGAGTCAATACCACGTTACCTGTCCAGCGCTCTACATTGTCTTTGCGAACCAGACCGCTCTGGTTGTAATAGCCTACAGACACACGGAATGGCAACCACTTGTCGATGCTGCCGCTCACGCTGAGGTTATTATCTGTACCGAAAGCTGTGCGGTAAACCTCATCGTTCCAATCGGTATTGGCTGTACCGAGCAATGACTTTTGGTTATCTGTACCAAACTGGTTGATGACATTCACGAATTCATCACGACTCAGCATATCTACCATCTGCGCACGGGTCTGCAAACTGTTGGTGGTATTGAAGTTCACCTTTACAGCACCCTGCTGTCCCTTCTTGGTGGTAATGATGATGACACCGTTAGATGCACGGGAACCATAGATGGCTGTAGAAGAAGCATCCTTCAATACAGTCATGCTCTCGATATCAGAAGGGTTGATCATGCTGAGGAAGTTGCTGCTGTTACCCGAGATACCACCCTGCTCCAATGGCACACCATCAAGCACGATAAGAGGGTCGTTGCTGGCATTAAGAGATGCACCACCACGCACACGGATGGTACTACCGGCAGAGGCAGAACCACTGTTGGACATAATCTGTACACCCGAAACCTTACCGTTGATCAACTGTTCTGGAGAAGAAACGAGACCTTTATTAAAGTCCTTCGATTTCACGGTAGCTACGGAACCAGTCAGGTCACTCTTTCTTGCCGTACCATATCCGATGACCACGACATCAGCCAGCGCCTTGCTGTCAGATTCGAGTTTCACCTTCATATTGTCTGAGATAGAAAGTACCTTATCAATATAACCGATATAAGATACCTTGATCTTCTTGGCTGAAGAAGATACCTGAAGACTGAAGTTACCGTCAAAATCAGTAACTGTACCGCCCTTTTCGCCTTCCACCATGACAGTGGCGCCAATCAGAGCCTCACCATTCTGCGCATCTGTCACCTCACCTTTGATGGTTCTTGTCTGCGCCATGAGTTGCAGACATCCGATGACGAACAATGCCACGAGAAGCAAACTTCTCTTTGCTAAATTCTGGATTGCGTTCATTGTTTTACTTTTAGGTTGCGTTTAAAATTGTTTTCGGTTGCAAAAGTAGGGAAAAGAGAAGAAAACAGCAGATAGATTTAAGACAAAAATAAAGAAAAAACGGACAAAAGCAAATCTTTATCTCGCTTTTGTCCGTTTTGTCATTAAAGAGACAGGAATCTTTAAATCAGTTCTATACCTTTACTCTTTAACAGGTACAAGTTTAGTACTGCCACCTTCTGTACCATCAGTAGAACCACCAGTCTCGCCGCCTCCGGTAGAGCCACCTTCGCCAGAAGCATTGCTCTCACCGAACACCTTAACAACACCAGAAGTATAAGCGTCAAGAATGCTTGCCAAAGCAGACAATGGCTGCTGGTGACCATTTGTTATACTGAAGAACAACATTGTCGCCATCAAAGGTAATCTCTGAGACAGTCTTTTCTATGACCTGACCATCAATCTTTATCGTCTGTTTGCTGCCGGCAAATACTGCCGTAGACAACATTCCAGCCAACAATAACAAATAAGCTTTTTTCATTTTAACGAATGTTTGTTAGATTATTTTTTTGGTTTGTTTTTGAATGTTACAATGCAAAAGTAGTGAAAAAATAGCTATTATAAAACATCCTGGCGCATTTTTCTTACGCAAACGTTTGCACAAGTATAAAATAAACTTTTTAAAAAGGGCATAAAAAAAGACTGAATCCTGTTACGAAGATTCAGTCTCATAAAGAAGTGGTACCACCAGGAATCGAACCGGGGACACAAGGATTTTCAGTCCTTTGCTCTACCAACTGAGCTATGGCACCAACTTTCACAAATCGCGATTTATCATTTGCGGGTGCAAAGGTAATACTTTTTTCTGGTTCCTGCAAATTTTTCGGGAAATTTCTTTCAAAAAAAGATAAAAAAGTCTATTTTTGTTGGTATTATCCATTATTTAATGTACCTTTGCAGCAGATATCGGGATTTAGCGCAGTTGGTAGCGCACGTCGTTCGGGACGATGAGGTCGCTGGTTCGAGTCCAGTAATCCCGACCAAAAGCCGTCAGATGTGCCGTAAACACTGAGGATTTGCCTTGGTCGTGGTCAAAATGGTCGGCGAAATTTCGGTTTCACAAGAACTTAAAAATCCGTAAGCCTATGAAGTTTTTAAAGGATTTTTTTTATATCAATTACCATGAACGGCGAGCATTACTCATAATCCTGACCCTGCTCGTTGTCAGTACCACAATGATTTTCATTGTAGGTTCTAAAGAAACTATGCCCTCAGAAAAACAACAAGCCCATAACGATAGTATCATCAGGCATGCCACGCGGCAACATCCAGGCTATTATGAAGACGGACTTCAGTCGAGCGAAGTATTCGCCTTTGACCCCAATACGGCAAGCCAATCTGATTTCCAACGGCTGGGACTGGAATCATGGCAAGCCAGAAGCATCATCAAATATCGAAATAAAGGAGGTATCTTCAGGACACCAAGAGACTTTGCACGGGTTTACGGACTAACCAAGAAGCAATTCGAAAAACTGCTGCCCTTTATCAGAATTGGTAAAGACTACCAGCCGGCTGCCAACTTTTACCCAAGAGAAAGATACAACTACGGCTATCAAGAGACGGCTATAAGAACTAGAGAAGAAAGGAAGAAAGACACTATCCAATACAGTTATCCACGAAAACTGAAAGAAGGTCAGTATATCAACATCAATTCTGCTGATACGACCGAACTGCAGAAAATTCCCGGCATAGGCTCTTACTATGCCAGAAGCATCATCCGTTACAGAGAGCGGTTAGGCGGTTTTGTTTCCATGAGCCAGATACAAGAAGTGGAAGGCGTGCCCGAGACAGCCCTCCACTATATGAATATTGATGCAAAACATATCAGAAAAATGAATGTCAATCAGCTCAGTTTAACCGAATTGCGCAAACATCCTTACCTGAACTTTTACCAGGCAAAGGAAATCGTAAACTACCGCAGAACCCATGGTCCGCTGAAAAGTGCTGAAGAGCTGCGTCTCCTCAAAGACTTTCCACCTGCCGAAATAGAAAGAATCAAGCCGTATCTTGCCTACTAGGGGCAAGATAGCCTGTCTGCAAGTTTGCCGGTTTTGCTAAATGACACCAAACTGGTGCAGGAAGATAAGGAAAATACAGATTGGACAGATAAAACGGATAGTGAACAGGAAAACAGGGAAGAGAGTTCCCTTCAAGGTTCCCCAGTTGGTAAACTCATCACGCACAATCTTCTTTGGCACATACCATCCCAGGAACAGACAGGTGATGAACGCCCCCAACGGCATGAGCAGCTGGGCAGTAAAGTTGTCACAATTGCTCAAGAAATCCTTGCCGAAGAAGCCCAAATCAGGTACGGCACCCTGAGAGAGCGAACAGAATACAGCTATGATGCAGCAAACGACGGTCTCGAACCAGGCTCCCTTGGCACGGCTTATCTTACCCTCCTCATAAATAAAGGCGGTACCTATCTCGTGCATCGAGATGGTAGAAGTCAGGGCTGCCAATACAAGCAAAGCATAGAACAACACCGAAATCACATAACCGACAACCGGCATGTTACCGAAAGCCTCCTGGAATACGTTTGGCAAGGTAATGAAGATGAGCGAAGGACCGCTGTCTGGCTGCACACCTACCGAGAAAGCTGCAGGGAAGATCATCAAACCTGCCAATACGGCGATTACCGTATCAATGGTCACAATCTGAGTAGCAGACTTCAAGAGATTGGTCTGTCTGTTGAAGTAAGAGGCATAAGTACACAGACAAGCCGTACCCATGCTCAAAGAGAAGAACGCCTGTCCCAGCGCTTCGAGCAACACGTTTTCATCTACCTTAGAGAACTCCGGCTTCAGCAGGAACTCCACTCCCTTCATCGCTCCCGGCAGAGAGCAGGAAGCTATCACAATCACAATCAACAGGAAGAAGAGCATAGGCATCAGTATCTTGGATGCTTTCTCTATACCATTGCGCACACCGCGTACTACCACCATGTGGGTAAGCAGGATAAAACCTACTGCCCATAAGGTAGGACGGATAGGATCGGCTGAAAAGGTCTGGAAATAGGTCTTCACATACTCTGCATCGCCATGAACACCGCCCATGATACTGGCATAGAGATACTGCAGGCACCAGCCAGCCACTACGGCATAGAAACCCAGGATAATCATAGAGGTGATGATACCCATCAAGCCCAAAGCACCCCAAGCCTTATGCTTACCCAGATTGGTATAAGCACGGGCTGCATTGGATGCAGAATGACGGCCGATGATGAATTCGCTCATCATGCCAGGCAATCCGAGTAGGATGATACATACCAAATAGATGAGAATGAAGGCGGCACCACCATTCTGACCTGCCATATAAGGGAAACGCCACACATTACCCAAACCGACTGCCGAGCCGGCTGTGGCAAGAATAACGCCCAACTTACTACCAAAATTTCCTCTTGTTTCCATTATCTAAATCTTTAATGTGTAGTGTTTGTTGTTTTCCGACGAAACGGGAGATGCTACACTTTATTATAAGATCGGAATATCTGATTATATTATCTATCCGATTACAAATACTTTATCCGAAGACCCCAAACTGGTTCAGGAATACCAGGAAGATGAGGACAGGACAAACGAACTTAATCAGGAAAAGATAAATACCGAAGAGACGGCCCTTCAAGGTTCCCCAGTTAGTAAACTCATCCTGTACGATCTGCTTAGGTACATACCAGCCCAGGAACAGGCAGGTAAGGAATCCTGCCAGAGGTAGGAATATCTGACCCGTAACGAAGTCGAACCAATCGAACAGCGCCTTTCCGAAGAACGAAAGCTTATCTGTAGCACCCAAAGAAAGCGAACAGAAGGCTCCGATGATGGCACAGGAAACCGTAACGATGGTAGCACCCTTCTTGCGGTCTATCTTCAACTCCTCGTAGAAGAAAGAGGTATTCACCTCATGAAGTGACATCAGCGAGGTCAAGGCTGCTACCGACAGCAACACGTAGAAGAGCAGCGAGATAATCCAACCCAGTACAGGTAACGATGCAAACGCCTGATTAAAGACATTCGGCAAAGTGATAAAGATGAGCGAAGGACCACTATCCGGTGATCCTCCTACTGAGAAGGCTGCAGGGAATATCATCAGACCAGCCAGTACTGCTACCAGCAAATCGATGATGGAAATCTGCAAAGCACTCTTAAAGAGATTGGTCTGACGGCTGAAGTAAGAGGCATAGGTACAGATACAGCCCATACCGATACTCATAGAATAGAACGACTGACCCAAGGCATTCAGGAACACGTTTCTGTCTACCTTTCCGAAATCAGGCTTCAACAGGAACTCCACGCCCTTACCTGCATCCGGCAACAGACAAGCTGCTACCACAATGATCAAAAGCAGGATGAACAGGAGAGGCATCATCACCTTAGAAGCCCTCTCTATACCGCCGCGCACACCATGAATAATCACGAAATGACAAATCAGGAATATCGCTACCGTCCACATAACCGGACGCACAGGATCAGAAGAAAACTCCTTGAAGTAATTCGCCACAAAGGTTGGGTCACCATGCAGTTCGCCCATGATGCTGGCATAGACATACTGCAGACACCAGCCCGAAACCACCGCATAATAGCCCGTAATCAGGAAACCGGTAAGCACTTCAAGATAGCCTACCCACTTCCAAGCAGTACCATTAGAGAGTTTGGTATAGGCACGTGCGGTATTAGAGGCACCATGACGGCCGATGATAAACTCAGAAATCATACATGGAATGCCCAACAGGAGCACACTTCCGATGTATACCAGAATAAAGGCTGCGCCACCTTCCTGACCAGCCATATAAGGGAAGCGCCATACGTTACCCAAACCTACGGCGCCACCTGCTGTAGCAAGAATCAATCCAATCTTGCTACCAAAACTTCCTCTATTTGAATCAGTCATTTCTATCTTTCTATTACTAATTTCTTATTTTTTAATTTTTCTTCGTGCAAAATTATAAAATAATTCTGAAATATATGAATTATTTGAAAGCAAAAATACAATTTTAGTAATATTTATGCAATTTAATCCGTTTTAGGACGAAGAAATGACCTTTTCGATACATTTTCTAACGATATTCAGCCGGCAAGGTATCACGCCACTTCGAGAAAGGATTGCCCAAGAGATGCGAATTGTAGAATCGCTTGTCACCTGTTACCTCCATGCCGATGAAATCAGGTTTCTCATAGGCTTCGGTCTCGCTAGCCAACTCCACCTCTGCCATGACCAGACCTTCGTTATCGCCATAGAACTCATCTACCTCGAAGGTATGACTGCCACTTTTCACAAGATAGCGACGCTTATCGATGACGCCACCCTGACAAAGCTGCAGAAGATGCTGCGCCTCGTCCATCGTTATCTCCTTTTCAAACTCATAGCGGGTCATGCCGCCATTTACCGACTTACCCTTAATAGTAAGGTAAGCCTTCTCATCCCGTGTGCGAACCCGCACCGTAGCCCCCTCGGCAGGAATATATCCCTGCTGGATATGACTAGAAGAAAAGGCGGCGCTTTTGTAAGCGTCGCCCTTCTTAACGAGGAATTTTCTTTCTATTTCTAATCCACTCATAGTCTTATGCTAATGATGCTGCATAGATGAGAAAAAGAATACCGAGGGCTATCAAGCCACCGAATATCCACTTGATTACTTTCTCGCCTTTTGCAGCCTGTTTCTTCTGATAAGCCTCATGTTTGGCTCTTCTTAAGTCTTTATTTCCACTCATAGTCGTATGTTTTTTAGATGATTATTGTTGTTCGTCATCATTCGTAGGGAACTCCATCAGGTATGCCTTGATGAAATCATCTATCTTGCCGTCCATCACGCCATCTACATCCGATGTCTGATAGTTGGTACGGTGGTCTTTCACACGACGGTCGTCGAAGACATAACTTCTAATCTGGCTTCCCCACTCTATCTTCTTCTTACCAGCCTCAATCTTAGCCTTAGCCTCCAGACGCTTCTTCATGGCGCGGTCGTAGAGTTGGCTCTTCAAGAGCAACAGGGCTTTGGCACGGTTCTTTGGCTGGTCACGGGTCTCGGTGTTCTCGATGAGGATTTCTTCTTCCTCGCCGGTATCAGGGTCGGTATACCAATAACGCAGACGGACACCGGATTCAACCTTATTCACATTCTGACCACCGGCACCACTCGAACGGAAGGTATCCCAGGAGAGCTTGGCTGGATCAACATATACCTCGATGGTATCATCTACCAGCGGAGTTACGAAGACACTGGCGAAACTGGTCATTCGCTTGCCCTGGGCATTGAAAGGAGAAACACGCACCAGTCGATGCACACCGTTCTCGCTCTTCAGATAGCCATAAGCGTACTCGCCGCCCTCGATGGTCATGGTCACGCTCTTGATACCAGCCTCATCACCTTCCTGCATATCGGTGATGGTTACCTTGTAGCCATGAGCCTCAGCCCAGCGCATATACATACGCATCAGCATCTGTGCCCAGTCCTGGCTTTCTGTACCACCGGCACCGGAATTAATCTTGAGCACGCAGTCCATCGGGTCTTCCTTCTGGCGAAGCATGTTCTTCAACTCCAGGTCTTCTATGGCTTTTATCGCCTTGGCATAATCGGCATCCACCTCTTCCTCAGTCACCATTTCGTCTTTATAGAAATCGAAGGCAAGCTGCAGTTCATCGGCATAAAGACGTACAGTCTTATAACCGTCGAGCCATTTCTGGATGCCTTTCACCTTCTTCATCTGCTCCTGAGCATACTTCGGGTCTTCCCAAAAGTCAGGAGCCTGGGTGCGGAGCTGCTCCTCTTCGAATTCTACTTTCTTCTGGTCTATATTGAGATAGTGATGCAGAGCGTCAGCTCTGTCCATCACATCCTTCAACTGGTCAGCTGTAATCATTAACTCTTAACTTTTAACTTTAAACTTTATGATTACTCCTCATACATCTTGTCAATCTCCGCCTTGTAGTTCTTGTTGATGATAGGGCGGCGAATCTTCAAGGTATTGGTCAACTCACCCGACTCCATAGAGAAGTGGTGAGCCAGGAGGGTAATGCGCTTAATCTGCTCATAATAAGCCAGATGCTGCTGGAGAATCTGGATACGGTCCATCAGCATCTTCTGCACCTTCTCGTTAGCACACAAATCTTCACGGCAAGTGAAGGCGATATGATGCTCACGTGCCCAGTCCTCCACGAGACGGAACTCTGGAACGACGAGGGCTGATACGAACTTGCGCTGGTCGGCAATAACAGCCACCTGATCGATAAACTTATCTACCAGGAGCAACGATTCTACCTGCTGCGGAGCGATATACTTACCATTCGATGTCTTGAACAGGTCCTTGATACGCTCGGTGAGATAAAGCTCGCCATCCTTCATGTAGCCGGCATCACCGGTATGGAAGAATCCATCCTTGTCGAATGCCTTCGCATTGGTGGTATCACGATGATAATATCCCGGAGTGATGGTAGGACCCTTGAGGAGCACCTCATTATCCTCACCTATCTTTACCTGAATGCAAGAGATAGGGCGCCCCACAGAACCCAGACTGCGTTTCTTGTCAGAATGATCGCAAGATACGGTGGCAAGACTCTCGGTCAAACCATAACCCACCACCATATTGATACCGATGGCATGTACAAATGCCTCTACTTCCGGACTTACATAAGCACCCGCTGTAGGGAAGATATTAGGTTTTTCCAAGCCCAACTGCTTGCGAACCATGCTCAAAATGGTCTTGTTGATAATCTTATATTCCAACTCCAATGTCAGAGGAGGGCGCTTGCAGTTTGCCAGATATTCTATATTCCGCTTCTTTCCTACTGCCAAGGCATGGTAGAAGAGTTTCTTCTGGATAGGACCTGCATCATCCATCTTTGCCTTTACGGCGATATACACCTTCTCCCAGAAACGTGGCACACTACACATACAGGTAGGATGCATCTCTCTCATACTCTCCTGAATTTCATGAGGATAAGTATTGATGATGAGTTCGGCACCTTCGCTCAAGCAGAGATATGCCCATCCACGCTCAAAGATATGGGTGAATGGAAGGAAATCAATGACACGGTCCTTTTCGGTAACAGGAATGCACTCATTGTTTGCCTTCAAAGCAGCATAATACTGGCTATAGGTAAGCATCACGCCCTTGCTATCTCCGGTTGTTCCACTGGTATAGAGGATATTAGCCAAATCATCCATACTTGCCTGTTTGTAGAGTTCCTCTACCTCCGTCTGACGAGGAAGATTCTCTCCCAGATTCAGAAAGTCCTTGAAATAGAGAGCAGCAGGATCGTGTGTACTGATGCGCACGCTGGAATCGAAGATGATGATACGTTCCAGAGATGGACAGAGGGCAAAGATACGGTGAGCCTTGTCATACTGCTCCTGTTCGCCAACAAAGAGAAAGCGAATCTGCGCATCATTAATCATATATTGAATCTGCTGCTCGCTGCTGTTGGCATAGAAAGGCACAGAGGTAACCCTGATACCATACGCACCGAAGTCGGTGTACAGATAATGCACACAGTTCTGCGAGAAGACAGCGATTTTGTCAAGAGGTTTAGCCCCAAGATTCAGGAGGGCATTGCTCACTTGTTTCACTCTTAAGGAAAAGAGGTTGAATGAAATCGATTGCCACTGGTCGCTGCCAAACTTTCTGAAAGTTAAAGCAGTTTTCTCTCCCCATTTCTTGGCGAGATCATGTACCAGTACCGAAAGATGACTATTAATCTGCATAAGCTTATATTTATATTCTGATGCAAAGATAATAGAATTTGTCAAGAACACAAAATAAAAAGATATTTTTTCCACTTTATCTGCTCTTTTTTTCGTATCTTTGCAAAAAAATCAAAGAATAGGGAGATTATGATGACACAAGAAGAATATGTAAGCGATGCCGTGGATTTGCTGAAAAAGCTTATCGCCACCCCATCTGTAAGCAGAAACGAGAAGGATGCTGCCGACATCATGGAGCAGACCATCCGCAAATATGGTTTCGAACCTCATCGTGAGGCGAACAACATCTGGATTATCGACCCTCATTACGATGAGAGCCGACCTACCCTGCTGCTCAACGCTCACATCGATACCGTGAAGCCTGTGGCTTCATGGACACGCAACCCGTTTTCACCGGATGTAGAAGAGGGTGTACTTTACGGCTTGGGCAGCAACGATTGCGGCGGTGGACTCTGTTCGCTCCTCCAGATATTCAGAATGCTGACCGCAAAGCCTCAGCAGTATAATCTCATCTATCTGGCATCTGCCGAAGAAGAGGTTTCGGGAAAGGATGGCATTACCCGTGCCCTGCCTTTGCTTCCGCATATCGACCTTGCCATCGTAGGTGAACCTACCGGCATGAACCCGGCTGTTGCCGAAAAGGGACTGATGGTGCTGGATGTGATTGCTCACGGAAAGAGCGGTCATGCTGCCCGCAACGAGGGAGTAAACGCTATCTACGAGGCATTGGATGATATGCGATGGATTCGTGACTATAAGTTTGAGAAGGTAAGCGAGTTCCTGGGACCTACCAAGATGACGCTTACCGTAGTGAATGCCGGAACCCAGCACAATGTGATTCCGGATAAGTGTACGATGCTTGTGGATATCCGCACCAACGAGTTCTATGACAACGAGGAGGTTTACAAGTTTATCTGCCAGCACCTGAAGAGCGAGGTGAAGGCGCACAGTTTCCGTCTGAAGTCATCCCGCATCGACCCGGCGCATCCTCTTATCAGGAAATGTGTAGCCATGGACATGAAGCCATTCGGCAGTCCTACCCTCAGCGACCAGGCTCTGATGCACTTCCCTTCGTTCAAACTGGGTCCGGGCGAGTCCTCCCGCTCCCATTCAGCCGATGAATTTATCAAAATAAGCGAGATTTCGGATGCTGTAGCTAAATACCGGAAACTCTTGGATGGAGCCAGCATCTGAAAGAGATATTCGTAATCTACATCTCCACTTTCAGCAGCTTTATCTCCTCTGCCGTCAGCCCCGTCATATCCATGATAGACGCTTCATCCATACCCTTTGCCAGCATCTTCCTGGCAATTTCAAGGCTTCGCTGGTTCATGCCTTCTTCTATGCCTTCAGCTCTACCTTTCTCCATGCCTTTCTCCATGCCTTTTTCCATACCTTCTTCCATTCCTTTCTGGTATCTGTCATCCAGAAGGGTTCTTTCAACACTTACCGAATCCCAGAACTTGTCGTAGGCTCTGAGTTCGGCATCTGTAAAGCCGGAAATTTCAAGATCTTCTACGGCTTTTCCAATCTCTGGGTCATTGAGCAGGTCGGCAGGAATATCCTTCGTGTTGGAATTTATTTCTGTCAGGAAACGGAGCCACAAGACCATCATGCGCTTGTCGGCAATGGAATGAGGAGTGAACTTCGGGAGTTCAATGAAGGTGAAATGCAAGCCTTCAATGACCTTATTACTGTCCTTGTCATGCACGATGCGGTAATTATGGATGAAATCTGGAGTATCATGCACAAAGATATCATTCACAAGATTCAGGGAATATACGGGTTGCAGTTCGCTGTATTTGCCTCCCTTTTTAGCCTGACTCACATAGAGTTTGGATGCATTGAACAGTACTCGCTGCTGGAATGCGTCAGACCATTCCATCTGCATCTCCACGCAGAACTTCCTGCCTCTAGCATCTGTGCAGAGTACATCCACTATGGTGTTTTTGCCCCCTTCGAGCTGGGGTACAAGTTCTGTTGGCAGATACTTTATTTCGTGTATCTGCTCCTTTTCGCTGAGCGGCAGGAGTGCGTTAAGAAGGCTGATCAGTCTTTTAGGATGATTGCCGAATATCTTCTTGAACGTGAGGTCTGCCTTAGGATCTAAGTACTTCATAACCATCTGTTTTAAAATTCTATAGCGCAAAGTTACGACTTTATTTTCATTCGCACAAGAGTTTTAGACATTTTTTCAGGCAAAATGAGCTGAACTGTTGAAAAAAAAACTTTTTCCTCCCGTATAGTGCAATTACTGCAAATTGGTCTAGGTATAGTATTTCTTTTCATTGTCAGCCTTTACTTAAGTAAGAGAAACTTCTCCATCCTTAACCTTGTCTATAGTGGCTTTTCTATGATAACCATTCTTTGTAAATTCGTTTATCCATATCAGTCTCCTTGTGCCATCACCATAAGGTTGCAGTCTGAAATGACCACTAACCTTGAAAGATTCATCATTACATATTTCAGTGTACCACTTGCTATCAAAGCGATAGTAATCAAGCCCTGGTTCTATGACATTCTGGGTTTTCTTGTTTTTCTTAACTTCTTTTCTTACGGTGGTTGAAACTTTACCTAATTGTACTTCTGCCCATTGTCTTAAGCACAAATAATCTAAGACCATATCTATGTAATCTCTGATATTTGCTTCCATACAACCATTAATAAGAGATAGAACCATGCAGTCTAACTGATGTCCATTTCCCTTAATTTTATCCTTTGGTGATACACAAATGTAAAATGTAGGTATTGACAAATACTTGTCAATGCTGTCTTGGAATATCCATAAAGTAAGACATCCATTCTTTATCCTATATACGACATAACATCCTTCTATAAAGTATGGACTACGAACAATACCATTCTCATTATCCAGCTCTTGGAGAATATCAATATGAAATTGTGTAAATTTCAAATAGGATTTGTCCATCGTATCAACAAATGTCTTAGAGAAAACGACCAAATTACGGCAGTTACCTTTTACTGCAGATAATTCTCTTATCGCATTCTCTCTATCAGAATCAATTGCACTACCGATATTATTACACCAATTAAGAATGCTTTGTGGCAATTCTCTTTTATCAAGACAAAACAAGTACCTAAACAATGTAATGTCATTTATGTTTTTGATTTTCATAACAAATACAATTTATCAATTAACCCTTTTAATCCATCTATAGTCAGGACCTTCAGTAGTCCACTGAAATTGCCACATTGCACCGGATTTGTTGCTTATCAAATAATATTGGAACATACTTGTCATCGGTTGTATTGAAAAAATGCTTCTATCTCCAGATTCAAGAACTTCTTCATTAATTGAAACGCAAAGGAGGTTGTCTAATGATTTAGTGTCGTATTGCACTTGCCAAAGCCTTCCAGTATAACTATCGAGCATAATAAATGTCCACATATTCTGAGTAGCAAACATTTGGAATCTTCCTACCCATTTATCAGAAGAAGAAGGAAATGCTTTTGACCAGTAATTAATTGGTGTAGCAAACATATAATCAGTACCTTCTGTACTAAATTGAACCTGCCAATTTTTTCCGGTAAAAGTATCAAGCATAAGAAAAGTCCACATATTCTGTGTTTCATAAAGACAGAAGCGGTTATCAACTTTACCGCTTTCTTCCCTCGCATCACAAATTTTCCATGATTGACCATCATCTTGCACTTGTAACACTTCTCCTGTAGCGGTATTTAATCGTAACTGGTTATGGTAGTTACGAGTTTGATACATTTTATAGGTTTGCGCCAATAGGCACAAAGGCATCAGGCATAATATCAATAAAAAATATTTTTTCATATCATTCTAATTTTAATTGTTTGTTCTCTACGTTTAGCAACTTAATTTTTAATGCAAAGATATAAAAATTATCCATAACTGAAGAACAGATTTGCCTTTATATGCCTTTCTGAGAGGTTATTTAAGTTCTTTTATACTTAAAGACATAAAATACAGAACGCCTAGCGGACTCGCAAAAACAAAAAAGCCCCCGATGCAGCACACATCAGGGGCTTTTAACATTCCGCTAGGCTCTTTTTACCTTTTTACCCTTTTACCTTTTCACACAGTTCCCAGTATCGCTGGGCGAGGTCATGGATGAACTTTCGTCCTCGCTCGGTCCATACGAGATAGGTATGGGTGTAGGCTCTGCCCATCTTCTCCTGTCTGCCATCGCTCTTCGGGTCGAGGAAGGCGCTGTAGCGGGTGCGGCTCTTCGCCAAGCCCATGTGAGCATAATCAGCATAGAGGAGATACTGACCGCTCTGGTAGTACTGGATATGCAGAGCACAGAGCGAGCGGTTCAACTCCTGCGCAGTGATACCGAGTTCCTTCGCAATCTGCGTAGTAGTGAAGCAGGAAACGGAATCGAGCACGTTATCGCTATAGAGCGCTTTCGGCAGAAGATTACCCACTTGATTCTCCAACTGTATGATGTTCTCACCACTCTTGGCGTTGCGAACCACCTGCTCATCCACCACATCATTCAAGCGGCGAATTTCCGTATCCTGTTCGCCGATGAGCTTCTTCTGCTGTTCAATCTGCAGACGCTGCTTCTTCAGCAGATTCTCCTTCTCCTTGAGCGTAGCACGGAGGATTTCTTCTGCATGTCGGATTGTCTCCTCATCGCTCTCTCCCTGCTGCACCGGGATATAACCACCCGTCTTGCGAATCTGCGGCAGCACATCAGCCGTAACCCAGTTCTTGAACTTCACGGCAGTAGAAAGCTTGGAGCCGAGAACTAAAGCATAGAAACCGCTCTCGTTGACATAGAGCATCAGAGTACGACGCATCGCCGAGGTTCCATCCTTCTTCAGACCGGTTGCTACCCATGTACGGCGTTTCGCCGTATCAAGTGGTTTAACTAACTGATCTACAGCATCATTCGCTCTCTTATATCCCAGTACATTACAGAGATCCTTTGCACAGAACAATGGCTCCCCATTTTCATCGGTCAAGGTACGAACCTTACCGAATTCTGAGTTTTCAAACACGACAGCAATTGCTGCCTTCTTATCCATTTCTACTTTATTTGTATTAACTGACTTTACCATAATAATTTGTTTTTAAAATAATCACTAACAATTCAACACTCAACATTCAAAAATCAACATTCAACACTCAACATTACAAAACGGTAATCCAAACGCTCTCCTCCCGTTCCCTCGCTGCGGTAATGGCATTGATAAGCCTGTACAGCCAGATGCGGGAATTAAAGACGGCACCCTGTAATTTATTTTCACCTACCAGAATGCAGCCCTGCGTATCATCAGGATAATTACCGGCATGAATGCGGATGCCCTCAAAATCAGGAACACCCTGCACCAGCGGAAGCCACTTCTTAAACCTTGGCGATTTCGAGATAACAACAGGATACGAGCCTTCCGGTATCGCCGTATGCCCCGGTATCTTGCGGGCTTTCTTGCCCGACACCCTACTGTACCGTCCATCCTCCTCTTCCGGTTTCAGTTCGATACCCAGGAGGTTTCTCCACGTAGGCTCCAGGGTATCACAGAAGTAATGCTCCTTGTCCAACTTCGCCTTATCGAAGCTATGTTCAAAGACACGCTTGTCGCCTATTTTTACCCCCGAACGCCAAGTACGTTTCACATCCTTATCGCTCAGGATATAAAGATGACCTATCGTATAAGTCTTCTTCTTTGCAATTCTTTTTACTACTATTTCCATACGCTATGAATTCTCCTTTCGGAATTTAAGTTTAATAAAAACTGAGGAACTGAGGAATTGAGGAACTGAGTCGTTCTCCTTAGCCCTGATGTAATGGCGATCCTTCCAGTTTCCCAACATCTTGGAAGTACCTTTCTGACTCATCCCGTTTGCTACACGCAAGTCTATCACCTGCTGGTAAGTAAACTCATCCGGCAACTGCATCAGCATGTTGGAAGGTCCTCGTTTGCTCGACTTCTCGCCTGTATCATTAGCCCTCTTGATGGCATCACCGAAGAAACGCATCTTACAGTAGAGGTCGTAACGCTCGCTCCAGCGGATGAACTCATCTATCTCCGGCTCCCATTTACAACCGTTCGCCACATACAGCACACACGCCTTCAGGTAGGCGATGACGTTGGCACGGAAGGAAAGGTTCTCGTAAACTCGGTCCTGAGAGAGGCGTGAAAATTCCGCATTCTCATCCTTCAGTTTAAGGGCAAGCTGGAATGCCTCAGGGCAGTCAATCAGTCCCCTGGCGTTGTTCAGATTCTCGATATAAGGCTTCAGCGCCTCACGGTAAGCATCATCGTAATCGCCATAAACAGGCATTTCGTCACCGATTTCACGCTCCGGAATGGTACAGAAATTGATACGGCTTATCGGACCGTCTGTCAAAACTTTTGAGAAGTAGCGTTGCCCTTTCTGAATGGTGGTAGATGCATTCCAGTTGAACCTGATCGTTACCCTTTCTGTCACACTTTGAACGCCCACGCGCTGTTGGCCAAAGAGGTTGAAGGGGTCAAAGGCGAGACACATGATGCGGAACTGCTGGTTACCGCTACCCCGGAGTGCATCAAACTGGTCCAGCTCGTTAAGCGAAGTATAGAGGAAACGCCCCTGCGCCTCAGCAGTTCTCATCACGAATGCCGGACTGGTCATATCAGCATCAATCTCCTGGATAACAAGATTATCCGGTCGTTTGCGCTTATCCTTGTTGGCACCCTTGCGCGTCACTTCCTCCTTCCATTCCTTCTCACGTTTCAGATTCTCCGCATCCCGCTTTCGGATATCCTCCATGATATACCTAATCGGCTTATCCACAGACGATTTACCAGCACCCGTACCGGCAAGCAAGCAAGTAGAAAGCGTAGCCTCATGCACTACATTATCAATATACCGGAAGCTCGTCTGCCAGAGGTGAGTAGCCAACGGTGGAAAGATAGCGTGCGCCACTGCCGGCTTATAAACCTCCGGTGTCCGAGATATCAGCAGTTCCACCAGTTTCGGCAGTTTCTCCGGCATCGCTGACGGTTCCGGATAATCCTCCTCGGTACTTTGAACGTTAGGCACAGCCCTATTAACTGTAAACTGTAAACTATTAACTTGCTCAGCCCTATTAACTGTAGACTGTAAACTATTAACTTGCCGGCTGGCCTGTTCTGCGGTGGCATTGATGCGGATTACATCGCGTGAGAAAGGTTTCGAACTGTCAGCATATTTCGCATAGAAATCATGTATCAGCTGATGGCAGTCATCCTCCTGATAGTAGCTTGGCATTTTCGTCCTCACCACCTTCATCAGTTCCTCCTCGCTCATCACCCTCGAAGCGCCTGCGCTCATGATAGCGAGGAGCGAAGAGTGCCGAGACCCGACGGTATCAATCGCCATTCCTTCAAGCCCAGCCGACTGCACGAACAGATCAAAGGCTATCAGATTCTTCTCGCTGGCCTCTCCCAGTTCACCAGAGCCATGATTGCCCGAAAGTCTATTGTTTTGAACATTGTCATTGCTATTGCCATTAACTGTAAACTGTAAACTATTAACTTTTGCATCTCCCCTTCCGTCAACCGTCAGTCCACGGTCCAGAAAAGCCTTTCTGCGAGCCTGTATCTCGCTCTCCGGCATCACTGCGCACCACATTTTAGACCGGTAGATTTCCGAGTCCTTATCCGTCAGGAAAATCATTCTCTCAGGTGTGATGCAGCTTTCATCATAAGGCACACCGAGCGCCTCACAATACGCCTTCTGCGTCTCTTCGATGGTCATCCCAATCGGCATTCTAATCCCGATATGCAGCTTCTTTCTAGCGCTATAACAGAGATGCAGCAACGATCCGTTCCATATCCCCGAAGAGCAGTTCAGCTCGCGCGCCTTCTCAATCGCCTTTTCCACATACTCCTTATCATCCACATCAATAATCGTCTGGAAGAGAAAGCTTTCCGGCATCGCATTCTCCTGTCTGCGCACATTATTCTTGAACATGCCGTAGTGCGGACAGAAGAAAGGCAGCTCGCTCTTGAGCCTCTCCTGCGCCTTCTTCACCGCCTGCGCATCGTTCAAATCCACTCCGTCAATCGGCAATTCACCCCGAATCTGCTGAATCATCTTCTTGATTTCCTTCGACCCGATGACCTTATCATAAGTATCGATATTGTAAGAAAAAACTTTCCCCTTATTTCCCTTACGATAAGGATTAATTGCCACTACATGTACTGTCTCCATTTTACCTCCATATTTTTATTAATCGAACACTTCGCTGTTAATCATGATATACCCTGAGCCATAGCTTACATTGATAGGTAGAATCAGCGAGTTATCCGAAATCTCGTCGACCCCGTTCGCCTCGAAGAGCGAAGCATTCTCAGCATCATCCAGTCTGCTCTTGACGAACCCTAGCACCCATTTTGCCGCAATCTTCTCGGCAGCAACACGCCTGTCTACAAGGTCTTTCACCAGCTGTTCATCGCAGAAGTTGATATCCGCATTCACGTTCTCAGCCTCCGCTTCCTCCTTTCCCATTTCCTGGTTCTCGAAGAAGAGGTTATACTTGATTTTCATATCCTTCATCATCATGATGTTCAGATTTTTCAGTTCCCCCTCCGAGTCAGCAATCGTCTCATAGAGTTTCTGAACCGACTTCTTGAAGATGTTCTTCACGTCCATCAGGCAGTAATAGATTTTGCCTCCAATCACCACCACCCTCAGTTTTCCGCACTGCGGATGAGTAAAATAAAAAGGTTTCATTGCTTTCATTTTCAATATTCCTTTTTTTAAAGTTGGGCGCTCCCACAACGGTTGATGTGCCTATACACAAAAGCCCCCGAAACCCAGACCATATCGGCTCTGAATTCCGGGGGCAAATGTACGGCGATTCTGCGACACTGCTATGGTACGATGAAGTACGGTCGTACCACATCGTACCAAAAATTATCTCAAAATATCCATGATTTCTTCATCAAAATCATATTTATAAGCATGATCCTTAGCTTTATTGAATCCGCCTCTCAAACTTTCAGCATCCATATCCCAGAAAACGCCGAACACTTTCCAGGTGTGCTGGATGTTCAGTTCCGTTGCCAGTATATCGGCAAGTTCCCCTCTTTTCCACCACGGCATTTTGTTGACGGGCTTGAAATCATCATTCAGGATTTGAGCGTTTCTAAGTAGTCGGAATATCTTGGTTGCTCTGTCATTGCAAAGTTCAACAGGAACAACCCTGCCTTCCAATAGAAAACAAGACGGTGTATGTTCTTCATCTTTTCCTGGTTTAGATTGGTCATTCCCCACTTCCAAGTCGACCGTAGGAGCTCTGTCTCTCGCTCCTGCAGAACCCGTTCCTGGCTCTTCCTCTTCACTCTCTTCATTCTCCTTTTGCTGATCATCATCTTTACCAACAATCATTCTGGATTGATCACGGAAGACGATTTTATCTATCCTAATTCTCATCTTCCATATCCATTAACTGTTTGAAACTAGCAGAATCAATAACCACTTTGCTGTTGCCACTGAATTCTACGTTAATAACTACCTCGATGTTAACCGGTCCAGTCTGCACTAGCCAGATTGGCAATCCGTAAAATATTTTAGTCATATATCTTCACCTTTTAAGATAGACTAAATTTACTTCCTCTATTTTAAAGAAGAGGTGGCCCCTGGAAGTTTTCCAGGGTGAATCCTTACTTCGGAGACATTGAGCTGCAGAGCAGTATGAGGAATGTCTCCCTAAATTTCATGTTGTATCTTTCATTTTTACACTGGTTAAGTTGTTGTTATTTATAAGAACTTATTACTCTCTACTGGTGTCAGACGACATAATCTCTTCTGCCCAGTTATATTTATTTTATTCCTTGCGTTACGAATTTACGCAAATCAATTTTCTTCTTATTCAGGTCTTTAACCACTTCTGCCCCTGCCCCAAAGATTTCTTCATATTGTCTTTTCAGATTTTTTATGAGTGCAAGTCTTTCGTCTCTATCTGTGATATGTTTTTTAGATTTGTAGTTGTCGACAGCCTCATATTCAACATGAAGATAATGACCTATAATGTGGCAAAATTTTGCAATGGTATCAAACTTTATTTTAGAATCGAAATTTAGGAACTTTCGAATCGTATCATAAGAGACATGAAACTCCTTCACGATTGATTTTCGAGGAGAAATATCCTCACCAATCATGATACTGAGAAGAGATCCAATCCTCTCTATATATGATAATCTCACCAATCTAACAGCCGGAGATTCTGAATTTTCTATTTCTTTTGTTTCTTCAACCATTGCTAATTTTATTTTGTTCGTGTAAAATTAACAATAATCGTTGGAACCCGCAAGCGTTTTACGTCCCCTTAGGACGTAAAAAGAGTACTACTTTTTTAATGATTCTCAGAAAAGTATACAAAAAAAGGGAAAAAGTGAGCAATTTACGTTACTCGCCTTCTTCCCCTTACTTTTACAAATTTACGGTAGGTGCATCGCTCTGCACAATCCTTATTTCATTTGCGATACCTTATAATATACGGCTTCATTTTCATACCACCATGATTAGCTACTATCTTTCTTACATACTCTGTTCTTTCTGCAGTTTCAATATCCAGCAACTCAAAAGTCCAATATTGTTCGCCAGAGGGATTGAATCCCAAATTTTGCAGATATGAAGCAGATACCAATCGGGGCTCTACCTCTTTTAATAAAAACAAGATAAATGAATCCTTCTTGTGCAGAAAGAGATAACGAGGAGCTTTCATACCTAGAGAAAACTGCATGGCACCAGTTCTGATACCGGCCCTGACATAATACAGTTTGTTTTCCAAGGTCATACGAAACTGTTTCTCATCGCGATAGGTCGCAACAAGAACAGAGCACGTTTCATGATTATAATGTGAGAAAGCCTCTTTTACAGATAATGCTATAGCCCTACCTAATCTAGGCGGCACAGCATTTCCAACCATTTTATATCCATCGCATACATCATGATAAATAAATCGGAAACCATCGGGGAAGGTTTGGATTCTGGCACATTCCCGAACACTAAACCTTCGATATAAATGTTCATAACCAGGACGGAAAATCTGCTTATCACGAGATACATAAACCATTTTCGGTGCTTGGGGATGCAACGGACAGTTACGGGCTTTCGCCTGCATTGTATAGGAGACTTCATTCCAGCCACGTACACGGTTTCTAGCCATAAAACGTTCATCAAACGGTCCCATGTAAACATCATGATTCAACCATTTGTCATATCTTGTATCCACCCGTTCTGAAGTATATTTCCTTGGCTCTTCTGTTATATCGCCAATAGCCTGGCGTAAGGCAATAAAACAAGAGTTATCAGGTTGAGGGAATTGATAATTAACATCAATATTCCTTCTTATACCTACTACAAATACACGATATCTCTCCTGTGGCACATGATAATCCATCGCATTCATCAACTGATAATGCACCACATAGCCCGCATTTTTCAGCTGGTCAAGCATTTTCATAAAAGTCTGGAAATGCTTATCACCCAAAATGCCTTTTACATTTTCTATTACAAAGAACTTGGGCTGCTTGGATTGGATGAAATCAATGTAAGTCAAGAACATCTTGCCTCGTTCATCATCCAAGCCCAGCTGCTTTCCACCCTCACTCCAAGACTGGCAAGGAGGTCCGCCAATAAAGCCGTCACATTCAGGAATTTCTTCCATAGTAAGTTCACGCATATCCTTTTTGCAAAGATATGTGTTAGGATGGTTTAACTGATAGGTTTCTGATACTGCAGGATCGTTGTCATTTGCCCAAACAACCTCAAAACCAGCTTGTTCAAAACCTAAATCCAAGCCACCACACCCAGAAAAGAATGAAACTACTTTCATATTGTTACCTCCTATAGAAATGTTTTCTTAAGCCTTCTTGCTCCTGATGCCTCTAGACTCAAGCGTCCTCTTAATCTGCTTAGCCATGTGATAAGCCAGATTCACGGGCACGGCATTGCCTATCATCTTATACCCCATATTCACATCGGTATAGATAAACTTGAAATCATCGGGGAATGTTTGGACCCGAGCTACTTCTCTTACCGTCATACGGCGATAGAGATGCTCCCTACCTGGCACAAACTTCTGCAGATTCTTCTCTACCTTAATCATCTTCGGCGCCTGAGGATGGAGCTGGCACTGGCGACCGCTAGCCTGCACCGTAAATCCAGGTTCATCCCATGCTCTTACTCTGTTTCTCGACATGAAGATAGGTGAGAATGCACCTATAAAGTATTCGTGGTTTGGCACCTTGCAGGCATCACCATTGCTATGATTCTTCTCCTTGGCAGGGATTGCCGAATCCTTCAAGTCCCAGATTGCCTCACGGAGCGTAGGGCGATGGCTCTGCGGTGTAGGATAAATAAACTCCTTGATACCCAGATCTTTTCTGAAACCTACATAGAACACTCGGTCTCTGTCTTCAGGAACATCAAAATCGTTGGCATTCAACATCTGAAGATTCACATCATATCCAGCCTCATCGAAGAGAGCCAGGAAGTTCTTAACAGCCTCAGCATTGCGGGCAGCCAGCATTCCAGATACATTCTCAGCCACGAAGAAGAGTGGCTGCTTATCTTTCAATATGCGGATGTAATCATAGAAGAGCTGACCTCGTGCATCATTGATGCCCTTCAGCGAACCCGCCTCGCTCCAAGACTGGCAGGGAGAACCGCCGATGATACCATCAATATCATCCGGGAAATCCGAAGGCGACAGCTTCCGGATATCTCCCTCAATAAGATGAACATCGGGGAAATTGGCACGGAAGGTGGGGCAAATCTTGGCATCAAACTCATTTGCAGCAACTGTTTTAAAACCAGCTTTATGAAAACCGAGGTCCAATCCACCTGCCCCGGAAAATAAACTTATCAAATTCATATCTAACTTTCCTTTTTATCTTTTTTGATATCAAACAATTCTCCTATCTCAACATCTAATGCTATAGCTATCCTTTCCAAGCATTCTGCTGTAGGATTTCCATTGATAAATTGATAGCAAGCACTTCTTGTAACACCCAACTTTTCTGAAAGCTGGATTACAGAAATACCCTTTTCTTTTAAAACTTCTTTTATACGTAAACTCATAAATTTAAATGTTTGTAATGCAAAAATAACTAAAAAAATGGTACTGTACAGACATAAATATACAAAACTTTGTTAATGTACAGATATACCTATACATATTTCTTTGTTATGTGCAGTTTTATCTGTACATTTGTAGACAAATTTAAAATATTTAGCGCAATGAAACAACGAGATTACTTAGAATGGATTGAGGCAGAAAATATAATAGAACACCTCATAGAAGACAAACATTACAAGATGGGACTGTTTGTCTTAATAGGCATTATGACGGGAATGAGAGCCAACGATATCTTAGCTCTACATTGGAAAGATATAATGTCTGGCGGAATTCTCTACAAAGAATCATCAACTGATAGATTGTATCAGGTTAATTTTTCTACTGAGACAGAAGAAAAAGTGAATAAAATCTATCAAGAGTTGGGTAAACCATCTCTAGAAGAACACTGTTTCATTTCTAAGAAGAAATGTGTATACTCCATACAAAGAATCAATATTTTACTTAAGCAAGTAAGCCAGGAGTATCTAAGAGGCGAGGTGTTATTTACAACATCAACATTGAGAAGAACCTTCGGAAGAGAATACCTCAAGCGTGCAGGCATGTCTAGCCTAAACACCCTAGGGGTATTCTTCAACCAAGATTCAGAAGAGTTTACAATGAACTATTTACGTTTATATAGTAACACGCTCATATCTCTTCCACGGCTATGTGCTGTTATCCGCAGACAGAAATAGAGGAATCGATAACATCTTTCAATCTCAAAAAATTATCAGAATTTATACCCAGTTCTGCTAAGAGATTACGGACATTATTACCAATTTCATTTCCTTTATGGTGGAGAGGTTCGTCAAAGCGCAACTCTCCCACCAGTTTGGATTCTTTAATATACCAATCAACATAGACAGACAGCGGGCGATCACCATCCCATTTGTCTTTCTCTGCTCTATAATTTAGAGCCTTGCAAGCGAAATAAATAGTTGGTTTTTCTGTTTCGACAAATTTTTCAATTGTCATAAGACCTTTTTCAAAATCTTCAATAGTCATATTCTTATCTTGATCAACAACCAAAATAAAATCTGCGATGCCACTATCTGTAACTTCTTCCCCATTGACTATTGCATTTTTCTTATCATCAGGCAAAGATGTACCACTATAAACATCCACAATCTGTCGTGTTGTAAGCTGCATTGAAGCCGAAAGGTTTCCTCCTGTTTTGTTCACAAACTCGAATTTCCAACCTAAAGTAATGGATTTTGCATCAGTACGACCTTTTCGTTCAAAATAAATGATTGGAGTATTCAAAAAGTTTTCTTTTATGCTTTCTGTGGCTCGCATAATAATCGCATCTGCCTGTGAACCAAATATTTCCACTGCTCTTTCATGGCTCATCTTGTTTTCAAGAAAATCAGCATTCTGCTGCTTTACTGAAATCTTGAAGATTCTATCCCCAGCAATACTTGTGGTTTGAACATACACATCTGTCTTACACTCACCCTTAGCTACAGTAGGCTTACAAGATTGGTCTGAAACTACATATTCCACACCATCGAATTTAAATTTTGCTCCGACCTCCAATAAATCGATAAGTCGGCGCTCTGTGTCTGAAAAATCCGGCATAATCTTATCTGTTTTGTTAATATTCAAAATGCAAAGTAAATGAATATTAGACTAACAGACAAATTTTCGGAACATTTTTAGTTTTCTTTGGCCTTTGAAAATGGTTAGAACAATGGTCGATGAATGTTTATAAGTGCGCGAAAAATATAAGAAAGATGAAATGGTATCCGATTATTCGAATTCTTTTGTATCTTCGCGACATAGAATCAAAAGAAAAGAATTATGAAGAAAGTATCAAATGACATGAGATGGTTCGTTGACCGAAATTCCGTTATACAATGTTAAATAACATATTTAAAATGCATATTCTTAAACAAAAAGTTGCCATTTTGGAATGAAATTAGTATTTTTGCAGCAACAGTTCCTGCCACGCCTCTTCTTGAAAGCGTACCACGGCAGGACTTCGTGTTTTATATTATACTGAAGTAATATGCAGTACACAAAACAAGCAATGGATTTTTATTGTCAACTTGACATTTTGAAAGAACGCGGGCTGACAATCGAAGATGAAGAAGATGCTATAAAATTTCTTCATTCTGTAAGCTATTTTCGTTTTGCGAACTACCTACAACCGATGGAACTGAATACAGAATCACATAGATTTGCACAAAATAGCAGTTTCACTTTTGCTACTAATTTATATGTCTTCGACCGTGAACTTCGTTCTTTGATTTTTACGGCAATCCAAGACATAGAAATAGCATTCCGTACTCGAATCATCCATTATTTTTCAATGGAACATGATCCGTTTTGGTTCATGGATGCCAGCAAATTTAAGAATCAAAGTATTTTCAATAATTGTTTTGCAACTTCAAAGACAACTCTGTCAAGAAGAAGGTGGCAAAAGAGTTTCTACTTCCACAATATCTATATTTAGAGAATTGGATAAAATGTATTGCGGTGTTAAGAAATGCTTGCGCTCATCATGCTCGCATTTGGAACAGACGTTTTCCAACAATGCCTATAATGCCCAATTATTTACCTTCTCAATGGCTTATTACCGGCAATTTTCGTCCCAATAAATTGTATCCTCAACTGTGTTGCCTTGCATATTTGGAACAATCTATAGCTGCAAATGGAAGTTTTTCCAAACGCCTTTTGAAACTCATAGATAAAAGTGAGATTGTAAATACTCGTTCTATGGGATTTCCACAAGAGTGGAAAAACGAACCGTTGTGGATTATAAACGGATAGGATTGTCCGGTAACTTAATTAAGTGAAACGGAAGAGAAAGATAGATGAAACGATTCACAAAGAAGGGTACCCTCTGTTCTGCATCTCAACGATAAAATGCTTGCCATCGTCGGTTACACAATAGATATCAAAGATGCAGCCACGGAGATCATTCGTTTCTCCAGGCAGTTCCTTATCCTTTCAGCTGCTGTAACTGACTCTCCGACAATCCTGTTATTTCCATCACCGTGGCAGCATCCATACCATTCGCCAGCATCTTTCTGGCAATCTCAAGGCTTCGTTTGTTCATGCCCTTCTCCATGCCTTCAGCCAAGCCCTTTTTCATTCCTTCAGCCAGTCCCTTCTCCATGCCTTCAGCCAGGCCCTCTTCTTTACCTTCTCGCTTGGCGGTATCAATCGAATTCTTGATATCACGATATGCCATCTTGCTGGCTTCATACTCCCGCTGCTCCTGCGGAGTGAATTTTGCAATCTCGGCTTCTTCGAAGAGGCGATCGAAGACCTTGTCGCATAACGCCTTAGGGCGCTGAGTAAGCTTGTAGAGGTTCTTTAAGGCATAGAGCCACTTGTCGTAGAGCGTTTCCAACTCATCAAGCGACTTGTTGAACTTGGCGATTTCCACGTAGATAAATTCCAGCTTATCGTAGAAAATCTTGTGCGTGGCAGTATCGCACAACTGCACATGATGGCGGATTTCTTCCTTATTGAAGGCTTCCTCGTTCATGTTAAAGTTGAGCAGAGCAATTGTGTAAACATGGTTGAGCTTGAAGTCCCATTCACTACCCTTAGGAGCCTGCTCACGAACCGGAAAAGTGGAATAGAACAGGGCACGGTCCTTGAAGTATGTCTGGTATGCATTCTGCATTTCCACGATAAACTTCTCGCCGTTTTCTCCTTCGCAATATACGTCAAAGATGGCCTTGCGGTCGGTATAGATGTCGCCCACGTTCTCCGGATTCAGATACTTCACGTCCTTAACAACCTGTCTTCCATTGAACAAGCTGTTGAGGAAACAGATCAGCAAATCCTTGTTGGGAGCTGATCCAAAAATTCGCTTGAAACCGAAATCGGTCAGCAAACTGATATATCTTTCTTCTACCTGCTTCATAATCCGTAGATATTATTGTTTCGTTTATGTGAGCAAATTTACGACTTTATTTTGAAACACGCAAAGAATTCATAGAAAAGTTTTAGAAAAAGTTATCAGATAGTATTGGGGATAGCAAAATCTTTACTTTTTTACCTTTTTACTTTTTTACCTTTAAAAATCCTAGAAAACTCTTGCAGATATGAAAATAAAACCGTAACTTTGCGCTATAGAATTTTAAAATAGATGGTTCATCGTGGCATATAGACCCTTGTCGTTTCCCGTGAGGCGCAATGTGTACCAAAACCTGTTAATTATAAGATCTGTACAGGTCGAAATAGTTCATCATTTCTCGCGCTGTGCGAATCGGCAAGCCTCGATGAGTTTCTGCTTCAGCTTGCCACGGCCAGCCATCACATTTTTATTTTGCTTCAACACGCTGCTAGGCCAGCCATCCTCGAAGCAGGTCACACAGAGCTACTCCGAGGTCTGGGCATCTTGGTCAACTGCCTTGTCTATCTCCTTCTTAAACTCGTCGTCCAAGTCGTTGATGATGCCATCATAATCCTTGCCGTCCTCGGTCTTCTTGCCCTTCAGTCCTTCCGTGATGGCACCCATCAGTCCGCCCATCACCTCCTTCACGGTCTCCTTTGGTATCACGCTGACCACCTCGCAGGAGATTGTGTAGTTGCCATTCTTCTCTAGGCTGGCATTGATATAAGTGT